>VOFC01001262.1_pt1 | contig 88803 bp, 135 predicted proteins | sample 5384161 | NCBI WGS metagenome assembly VOFC01 (sample SAMN12384722, study PRJNA508395) | human gut metagenome | isolation source: healthy gut B | host: Homo sapiens | reverse complement strand
TCGAGTCCGCAAAGAAGCTCCATAGCTTTTTGCCTTTGCCGTTTTTGCAAGATGAGCGTATGCCATAACCGACAGGACACCCATTGCCTTTTTTGGCGCCGGGCTGCGGCTCCTTATAATCGGCTGCCGCCGCCTCAACCGCCGGCATTATCGCGCCGTCGCCAAGCTTTATCGCATATCAGATCGTCGCTCTCGTCGCTTAAATTTCCGTTTATGCTCCCGAGCATTTTTTATTATGTCCGGCAGCATGAGCGACTCCCTCAACAGAATTTATTATGCATATCCTCGCAAACTGATCCTTTTTTGCCACCCTGCCGACCGGCGGGATACAAAGCCGCCCGTTTGACCCAGTTCTGCACGTCGTACGGTTCGAGCCCGGTCATGACCGAGACCTGCGACAGCGTTATGCCGCCTGCGGCAAATATTCCATAAACAGCGTTCTCGATATTCCCTTGGTAAGGAACCCGAAAATGGCTGAGTACATTTTCACAGAAAGAAACGGTATCTATATTATCGATCTTCAAAAGACCGTTAAGAAAGGTCAACGAGGCTTACCTTTTCGCTCGCGACATCGCGGCTGACGGCATCCTTATCCTTTTCGTCGGTACCAAGAAGCAGGCTCAGGATTCCATAAAGGAAGAGGCCAACTGCGTCAATGCCTTACGTCAATGCAGTTGGCTCGGCGGTATGCTCACCAACTTCCGCACCATCCCGCACCCGAATAGCAAGACTCAACCAGCTCCGCAAGATGGAAGAGGACGGAACCTTTGATATGCTTCCCAAGAAGGAAGTCATCAAAGCTTGAGCTTGAGATTGAAAAAGCTTTGAAAAAACCTCGGCGGTATTCAGAATATGGAAAAGCCTCCCGGTGCACTGTTCATAGTTGACCCCCGCAAAGGAGAATAGCTGTTCAGAAGCAAAAAGCTCGGTATTCCGATAATCGCTATAGTTGACACCAACTGTGATCCGGACGAGATCGACGCTGTTATTCCGGTAACGACGACGCTATCCGTGCCGTCAAGCTCATCGCTTCGACCATAGCTGCCGCAGTTATCGAGGGCAGACAGGGCGAGCAACGCAGCCGAAGAAGCCGCCGAGAGCGAAGAGAGACCGGAAAAGGTCGAGGCTGCCGAATAATTTTAAAAGCAGTGCCGGTGAGAGTTCGCTTACCGGCATTTTAAAACAAAGAAGGCATCGCGCGTCGCCGCAGAGGTGGTGCGAGCGCCGCTATAGCAGAGAATTCCGCGGCAGCAATTTCGATGTCAATACCGAGACTGACTTCGTCGCAAGCAACGATCGAATTAAACTTGTCAATCGGGGCGCGCAAAGCCGAGATAGTCGCAAAGACCAATCCGGCAGATGTTGACGCACTGCTTGCTTCAAGGGCGACGACGGCAAGACCGTTGACGAACTCAAGCAGGAAATATTCCTTAAATTCCGTGAAAATATACAGGGTCCGCCGCTTTGTCCGTTATGAGGGACATGTTGTTGTGACATATGTCCACGCAGGCGGAAAGATCGGCGTCATGGTCAAGTTTGACACCGACGTTGCCGATAAGGACGGATTTGTCGCAATGGGCAAAAACGTTGCTATGCAGATCGCGGCTATGAACCCTGCTTACCTTGACGAAGCTTCTTTGTTCCGGCAGAGGTCATCGAGAAGGAAAAAAGGAGATCATGATCGCTCAGATGAAAGAGGATCCCAAGATGGCTAACAAGCCGGAGCAGGTCCTTGCAAAGATCGTTGACGGTAAGATCGGCAAGTACTACAAGGAGAACTGCCTTGTGGATCAGCAGTATGTTATCGACGGCGAGATGACGGTCGGCAAGTATGTTGAGAGCGTTGCCAAGGAGCTTGGCGGCAGCATCAAGATAGTAAGCTTTGTCCGTTACGAAAAGGCGAAGGCATCCAGAAGAAAGAGGATGACTTTGCAGCCGAAGTCGCAAGCATGATAAAGTAATAGCTGAATATATTTACCGCACCGCAAAGAATACTTTGCGGTGCGGTTTTTATATGAATAACGCATAGCATAAAAGTTTTGTAACAAGCGCCGACTGTACAAATACAGCATGGCGCTTTGCATGTTGAAATATTAAATTTTAGTTTAGTAGTGTAATAAATATATAGACGTGAAAGGAGACGAGCCTGCCCTACGACAATTTATATCTGCAAAAATGTAACGTTCGGCCCAGCCGCAAGAATACCGGAATGGACGGTTCTATTGATTTTTGTATCGGTTATGCCGCCTTTTCCTTTTTGCTGCCGGCATATTTTATTACAAACAGCACTGCAAGCATGAGAACTATAGATACCGGCAGAGTGATGAGCCAGTTCTGGACAAACCCGTCAGCAGATATCCGGCAAACGAAACGGCTGCGACCGTTATCGCGTTTGGCAACTGTGTCGAGACATGGTTTACATGCTCGCACTGCGCACCTGCCGACGACATAATGGTGGTATCGGATATCGGTGAGCAGTGGTCGCCGCAGACGGCACCTGCAAGGCAGGCTGACATGCCTATGACCATAAGCTCGCTGCCCGACGGGAAAACGCTCAGCACTATCGGGATAAGTATTCCCGAAGGTGCCCCACGACGTACCGGTCGCAAAAATGCTATGCAGCAGGCGACTATGAATATTATAGCAGGCAGGAAATTGTGGAGTGAACCGGCATTTGCCAGAGCGTCGGCAACGAACGTATCCGAACCGAGCAGTCCGGTCATGGTCTTAAGGGTATGTAGCCAAGGTAAGTATGAGTATTGCCGGTACCATCGCGATAAAGCCCTTGGGTACACATCCATAGCCTCTTTGAAGGTGAGAAGTCTGCGCGCCACCATGTATAAACGGTGAGCACAAGCACTACTATTCCGCCGAGCGGCAGAACCTACTGTTGCGTCGGTATTTTCCGAAAGCTCCTATAAAGTCGTGGTATGTATCGGCGTCGAAGAAATCCCGACATAAACAAGAGCAAATACTGGAAACGACTATCAGAACAACAACGGGAAGAGAAGTCGATGACCTTTCCGCGGTTGTCGACGACGGCATCGCTCTTGGTTATGACAGCTTTAGCCGCAGGTGAACAGGTCGCCGCGTTTGCGTGTTAGTCTGTGCAGCTCTCATCGGGACCGTAGTCAAATTTTTCATAGCGTAATGGCGATTATAAATCACGAAGGTAAGTAGCGAATAGAAGTTGAACGGAATTGCTCTTGATGAAGAGTGAAATACCTCGGGCCGTGTCCTCTGCGTATGAAGAAACAGCGGCTGCCCATGAAGAAATGGAGCAATCATGCAGACCGGAGCCGCGGTACCGAAGACGCTCGGAACCGCCTGCACGGTTGATAAGCGCGACCATGATGCCAAATATCTAAAGGGAATATAAATATTCCCGATGTACCGGCGACCGATTCGATAAGTCCCTTTTTTGACCAAAGCGCGTCGACCGCGTCAACGGCGCGAAATCAGCGTAAAGCAGCGCCGGTAACAATACCGATAAAGAGCGAGCTGTAGACCTCCTCGGTAACGAGCGCCAGCACTATAGCTATCAGCGCCGGAACCAGCGACTCAAATGTGGCGTAGTATCTGCTGCCGGCAGCTACCTTGCCCCTCACCTTCACAGGTCTCACAGGTAAGCTCACTGCCTGTCCCACTTTGCCGCCGCATGGTGCAATCTGCATCGTCTATAATACCGGAGCCTTCGCACGCATTGCAGGTGTACTCATATGTATACCCTTTTCCGCCGCAATCCGCACACTCTTCTAATGTTGTTTTGCCCATCGTGAACGACATGACGGTGACCGCTGCAAGCAGTACGACAAGCGTTATCACGGTGGTAATGATCCTGCGTTTGTTCATAACCTTTCCCTCACATACAAAATAAAATGCCCTGCCGCGCAAAGCGCAGCAGGGGTGTGAAAGGAAAGATAGGAAATAAACAATCACAATACCCGATAGCGCTCCACTTAAGCAGTGACAGGTGTACGGCATATTCTGTCGCACCCCAACCGACCGGCACCGAAACTGCCGGAGGATTTCGGCGGTACTTCCTTTCGCGTGCGGCATTTCCGTGCCAAAGCCACGCTACTTATAAGGACCGCGCCTCTATCGTTCATGATTATACATCGTCTTTTTTGAAAATGCAAAGAGGTTTTTGCATATTTTTTTGCATAATTTATGCATATTTGTAAAAACAAGCTCTTTTGAGGCCGCAAAATGTTAGGAAAGTAAAAAAAATAAAAGGCGGCAAAGGCGGACTCAGATAAAGATAAGCCGCCCTGTAAAAGTCTTTTGCCTGTGACTTCGTTAAAAATGCTCGCAATATATCTCCGTTATTCCTTCGCTTTTTGCCTTGCCACAGAACAAAAATCTAATTTTACATGGTGCATAGCAGTTTTGAGCGAGATGTTTTTTCGTTCAGACAAAATAACAAAATCTCGGCAATACTTTGTGTATTACCGAGATTTTTATGTAGTATGGGCGGAAAACAGCCTCTCAAAACCGACTTATCCTTATCTGAATCCGCCCAAGGCCGCCTTTTTTATTTGTTTTACCCTTTATTTTGTCCCAGTATGCCTTGAACGCCTGCTCGGTCTTGTTGTCGCCGAAATCGTAATACCGGCTGTTTTTAAGCAGGTCGGGCAGATACTGCTGTTCTACATAATGATCGGGAAAGCTGTGCGGATAAAGGTAGTGCTGACCCTTGACCGCGGCGTCGTCGCCGTCAAAATGCTTGTTTTGCAAAGCGCGCGGTATCGGACCGCTTTTTGCCGCTTTCGATATCAGCCATTGAGGCATTTATCGCGTCGTACGCGGAGTTTGATTTCGGACTTACCGCCACCAGTATCACCGCGTCGTCCGCAAGGATCCTCGCTTCCGGGCAGTCCCACCGCCAACGCTATATCTACTGCCGCCTTTACGATGGGGAATTATCTGCGGATATGCAAGTCCTACATCCTCGCAGGCGCAGACCATGAGCCTGCGGCACGCCGACGGCAGATCGCCCGACTCAGTAAACGTCCCAAATAATGCACCGCCGCGTCCGGGTCGCTGCCGCGCATGAACTTCTGAAATGCCGATATTATATCGTAGTGCTCGTCGCCCTCGCGGTCGTACCGCATGGCGCTTTTTGCGTGAGTGACGCCGCGGTCTCCTTGGTCACGGTTATTTTGTCACCGTTTCTGTCCGACGCTAAACGCACAGCTCCACCGCGTTGAGCGCTTTTCTTACGTCTCCGCCGCACCCGCGGCAGATAATGTCCACGACCTCGTCGCTTTGAAATTCTACGGTACACGACTGCTCCTTTTCCATGATCCTTGCAGCCCTCAGCACTGCCGGGCGTATATCCTCGGCGGTGAGCTGCTTAAATTCAAAGACCGTCGAACGGCTGAGTATCGCGTTGTATACATAGAAATACGGATTTTCGGTAGTTGACGCAATTAGGGTTATATCCCCGTTTTCGATGCTTTCAAGCAGCGTCTGCTGCTGCTTTTTGGTGAAATACTGTATCTCATCAAGATAGAGCAGTATGCCTCTGTCGCCGCCGAGCATTGCCGGCGACGACAGTATCTCCTTTATATCGGCGGTCGAGGCGGTGGTCGCATTGAGCCTGTAAAGCCGCTTGTTGCAGTTGTTCGCAATAATGCTCGCAACGGTCGTTTTGCCGACGCCCGACGGACCGTAGAATATCATGTTGGGTATCGTGCCCGACTCAATGATCCGGCGCAGCGGCATTTTTTCGCCGAGCAGATGCTTTGGACCGACCACCTCGTCGATGGTCTGCGGTCTTGCCCTGTCGGCAAGCGGTGAGTTCACGTCCACCGTCTCCTTTTCAAAATTATGCGTTTTTGGACTTCAGTTCCTCTATGCTCTTTACCTCGGTCAGGGGAATTGTCCTCTTCTATCCTGTAAAGCACGCCGTCGTCGTTCTGATAAAGTCTTATGTAGTCTATCATATACTCGACCGGAACACCGTTATTTTCGGGCGCCGAGAGGAAAGGCAGTCCGTAAGCCATGGACAGTATAAAGTAGATTGGCTCATGGAAAACCGAGAACATCGGATTATCTATCCTTACCGTGCAGTAAAGGCTCACCATCGACCAAGAACTGCACAAGCTCCGGCGTCCACTCATAGCCTATCGTGTGATAGTCCTCTGAGAATTTTGCGCCGCCGGGCAGTCTTTTGGTCTTGGGATACCCCTGCCCGTCAAGGTAATTTATATGACGGTGAGCATCTATCTCTTTGTCCCACCACCATGAGTGGAGATTACAGGCAATGTATGAGTCGTCGCCGAACATTTCGAGAACGTCTATCTCAGGCATGGCTCCACGACCCGGATACGGCGGCGCACACATCCAGAAGCCGGGCCATACGCCCTTACCGCCTATAGGCATTTTGGCGCGTATCTCGGCATAGCCGTATTTGTAAGCCATGTGCTTGTTGGTCTTTATCATTCCGCTGGTATAATCCCCGTTTTCGAGGATCTTACCGCGAATGACAAAGGTTGCCGTTTTCAAGCGTTACGTTTTCGGGCTTTCTCCATGCCTTTTGCCGTCACGGGTGTTGTCGGCATAGTCAAACGGAGTCCAGATATCTGTATCGAGCTTTTTCGGCATCAAAATTGTCCTCAAAGACCAGTCTGTAATTCTTACCGTAAAGATTCATCACTTCCGCCCCTTACCTTTTCACAAATATGCCGTCATTCTGGTATATCTTTATATTCTTGATCTTAAATTCGGTCGGAAGAACGGTGTTTGCATCCGGCGGATCGATGTTGGGCAGACCGACCGACAGCCCTGCCGTCAGCTTTACAAGAGCACCGCATGTGAAGGCGTCGAACGGTTTTGCGGTGATATCGACCTGACAGTGACCCTCACCGTCGCAGGAATATTTAAGCCTGTCCTTCGTCCACTCAACTGCAAACACATGGTATCCCGGCGTGAGCTTATCGGGCACTCTTGACGACGGATAAAATCTTCTGTATCTGTCTTCCGCGTCATAAAGGCAGTTGACCGAATGTTGCGACTCATATATGTCGTCGGTCCATTTCATGTACATTCCGGCTGCATTTTTTGCCCTTTGCGCCGTGAACGGCTATTATGTCGACCATGGGCTTATATACCGTGCCGTCGGTACCGCAAAAGCCGAACACCGGCCATACGCCGTTCTGGAAATCCGGCACAAGAGCCGTAACCTCTATATAGCCGTAGGAAAACACAAATCCGTTGCACACTGCCTTGCCGCCGGTAAAGCCGTCGCCGTCGCGGTCGGCACGGATGACAAGCTCGCCGTTTTCACAGCACACATTTTCCGGTATGTAGTGAAGCTCTGCTCCGGCGTGCTTTGACGCAGCCTGCGTGTTGACGTGGGTCGGGACAGTCTCCTTGTTGTCCTTCGCCGAATGCGCCTTGACCGTTTCATCAAGCGCTTTCCATTTGTTTGTCTCCATACCGCCGTCGAAATTTTCCTCAAACACAAGGCGGTAGCCATTTCCTTTAAGATCCATACTTTTGCTCCTTTCCTTTTAAAGAAAGTTATTTGAAAGCTTTGCTTTCATGGACATTATGCCACAACAGCCTGCCGTTTTCAACCCCAAAATTTATAAAAAAGCAATAAAAAATGCGGAGAAGCACCGCGCGGTAAAACGTGCGGTGCTTCTCCGTTTGTATGGATGAATATGGGTGGGCAATTTTATATGACGGTCAGCTTTGCTTTGTCGCGGCCGTCGTTTTTGGGGATGATTATTGTGTATTCTATATAATCCGCCGTCTCGTTTTTCTGCGATCTGGCGTCCACCCCCGAGCGCCGCATCGTGCCGAGCATTCGGGACAAACTGTTTGAAAACAAACGTATATCTCCGATGCCGCCGACCCTTATCGGCCTTTTTTCCGCCTTTATCGGCTCAAGTAATGCGTCTGACACCGCCTTTTCGGCGTCGGACACGGTCATTTGTTCAGCTATGAAGCGGTTGAGCATTTCGTCACGCTGTTCTGCCGGCAGCCTGAGCAGCGCCCTTTGCGTGGCGTTCAGTAAGCCCTGCCGACATTATCCTGCTGCGTTGATCGGGACCGAGCCTTAACAAACGCGTTTTGTTTGACAGTGTCGACTGTGCCATTCAAGCTTCTCGGCGACCTCCTGCTGGGACAGCGAAAAGTCGTCCATAAGCCTTCCTGATGCCTTCGGCTTCCTCAAAAAGTTAAGATCCGTGCGCTGTATGTTTTCTATAAGGCACATGAGCGAACATTCCCTGTCGCTTGCCCTTACAACTATGCACGGTATTTCCTTCAGCCCTGCGAACAGGGAGGCTCTCAGCCTGCGTTCGCCCGAAATCAGCTCATACCGTTCGTTTCTTTTTCGCACGGTCACCGGTTGTATGAGTCCGTTCTTCCGTATACTTTCAGCTAATTGCAGCAGCTCGTAATAATCGAACTCGCGCCTCGGCTGATACGGCGACGGCACTATTTTTTCAGGTGATATCTTTACAAGTTTGCGGTCGTCACGTTTATACAGCATGTCCGTTTCTCCCTTCCGCAATATTAATATACCATTATTTGGTATATAAGTCAATAAAAAAAGACCGCCATTATTCGACGGTCCTTTGCGGTATTCGACATATTATAGGGGAGATTTTGATATTTTAGCAGGATTTCTGGGGTATTTTAAGGGAGTTTGCGATATCTTTTCAACCGTTATTATTCCGCGTGTACCGGCATCATATAGACTGAAAACGGCAGGCGGCTGCATTTTGCCGCCAAGTATCCGGACTGCACTTTCAGCACTTTCGGCTTCCGCCAGTACAAACTGCCCCTTCATGGCTATGAATCTTCCGCCGACCTTGGCATACGGCAGACAGTATTCGCAAAGCACCGGCATCGCAGCCACGGCGCGCGCCACCGCAATGTCGAAGCTTTCGCGGTATTTTGCCGCACCGTCCTCGGCTCTGGAATGTACGGTCGATATGCCGTCGAGCCCGAGTGTCTTTATGACCTCGTCGAGAAATCCGATGCGCTTTGCCAGTGAGTCAAGCAGTGTTATTTCAAGGTCGGGTCTTACTATCTTCATGACCAGTCCCGGAAAACCGGCGCCGGTTCCGACGTCGATTACCCGGCTGTTTTGCTTTATTTCTGCAAATTTAAAAACCGTCATGCTGTCAAGAAAATGCTTGACGGCTATGCCCTCGGGGTCGGTTATGGCGGTAAGGTTCATTTTTTTCGTTCCAAAGGCAGAGCAGCTCCGCGTATTTTTTGGAGCCTTTGCCTCTGCTTTTCGTCGAGTGTCAACGTATTGCCAAGCCAATCGGTGATTATTTCAAACGGAATATTCAAAATGCTCACTTCCTTTGTCAATATTTAAAGCCCTGCAGCATAAAATTTATAAAATGAACAGGGGGAATTTTCATGGTAATATACACGGTATCTCCGGGAGACTCAATGTACAGCATCGCCAAAAAATACGGCGTGACCTTAAGCGACCTCGAGCGGTTCAACCGGCTGCCGGACAACACACGGCTTGCTGTCGGCGAGGATATCCTGATACCCAAAGGGCACGGTGCACGATGTGAAAAAGCGGCGACTCGCTCTACAGCATAGCCCTGCACCACGGCATATCGCTTGAAGATCTCATAAACGCAAATCCAAATCTTCGACCACCCTACACGATATATCCGGGCGACATAATAATGATACCGCAGGGAAACGCTTCTAAAAAGACCATTTCGGTCAACGGATACGCATATCCGAGCATAAGCCGAGATGTTCTGACCGAAAACGCTGCCCTATCTTACATATCTTTCGATATTCAGCCGCAGCGTATCGCCCGACGGCAGCCTTGGGGACCTTGAGGACGGCTGGATGATAAGCACGGCTAAAAATTACAACACGGCGCCGGTCATGGTGGTCACCAACACGGAGCCGGGCGCCGGTTTTTCAAGCGAGCTTGCACATACCGTGCTGACAAACGCCTCGGTGCGAAGCACGCTTATCGACAACATCGTTTCGACCGCCGCCGCAAACGGATATGAGGGGGGTCGACATTGATTTTGAATACATTTTCCCATCGGACAGGGAAAGTTACAACGAATTTCTCACCCTTTTTAAAGGCAAAGACCGAGCCTGGGGGCTTTCCCTTTCGACCGCGATAGCACCGAAAATATCAGCCGGTCAGCGCGGGACTCTTTACGAGGCGCACGACTACTCCTTTCACGGCAGCATAGTTGATTATCTCATCATTATGACCTACGAGTGGGGATACCTCTACGGTCCGCCGCTCGCGGTAGCCCCGATCAGCGAGGTGAGAAAGGTGCTGTCCTACGCCATGACCGAGATCGAAAGCAGCAAGATACTCATGGGCATGCCGAACTACGGTTACGACTGGACGCTGCCCTATAAAAGCGGCACGGCAGCAAACATTTTGTCTATTGACGCGGCACTGAAAAGGGCGATAGACGTCGGCGCAAATATACAGTTCAACGAGACCTCAGCCGCCCCGTTCTATGAATATGTAAGGGACGGCAGGGGAGCATATAGTATGGTTCGAAAACGCGCGCAGCACCGCGGCAAGGCTTGAGCTTGTCAACGAATTCGGTCTCGGCGGCGTAAGCTACTGGACCATAAATCAGTTCTACGCGCAGAACTGGCGCATATTAGAGGACATGTTCAACATAAGGAAGATATTATAATCAAGTGTCCTTATTGCCGAAATGCGTGTCGTCGTCAAAAACTGCTTCGCTTGCGTCGTAGTCGATAAGTCCTAAATCGCGGCGCTTTTCAATATCCTCATCGGGATGCTCCTTATAATACGGGTCGATTATATACTTCCTTATTTCCGGAAACACATTGAACTGTATAAGGAACGCCCTGAAAGCCGGATAGATAAACAGCCCCAGCACCGCTATCAGCGCCATTCCGAACTTGAAGTTTACCGAAAGCGCAAAGTAAGCGGCGGCATAAATAAGCATAAGCACTCCGCCTATTATTATGTTGTGCTTTATACCGAGGGTAGAAAACAGCCATGAGTTTTTAATGACCGTTTTGAGCTTGTAGTCAAATGTGATTATGAGGGTATACTGATAAAACTTTGCAAAGCTGAACATGACAAAAAAGAACAGTGATACTATAAGTATTATAGTGCCCCATGTCTTGTTGATTATGTCCTGCGTGAAATATATGTAGAGCACATACATATCGGCGGCAAAGACAGCCGTGATCAGGACATTTATGATACCGAGCGGCAGCGCACGCTTCCAGTTTCGCTTTATGGCACCGAAAAAGTCGGACATAAGAAAAACATGCTTGTCCCTTGCAGCCATGCGGCAGATATAAGCCATGCCGGTCTCGGCAAGTCCCGACGTTACTATGGGCAGCGACAAAAGAATGTACCAGAATTCAGCTGAGGTCAGCAGCCAGAAATTGCGGAAATACAGCTCAAAAAAGCGGAAAAATCCTTTTTTCTCCGGCTCGTTTTGGAGACGCCCTTGCCCGGACGGTCATAATCCTTTTTAAATAGTGCCATATCGTACTCCATTCTGCCGCACCGCCGCTAAAGCGTCAGCAAAATTAGTTATTAACCTCCGTTAAGCGGCGAACGGAGATCTTTTCGGCATGGTTCGCGGTTGCCTTTTATGAAATAATAGGCGACGGAAACGCCGTATTTACGTTGAGAACAGCGTGAGCTTTCACGCTGGTACCTCAACCCTTTTTACTTTCCTTTTTCCTTGTACTTTTGTAAAGGAACTTCGCTATCACCGAGTCCTCGTTATAGCAGATAAGGTACATCACAGTACAGAACGTCACAAGCAGCAGCACCGTGACTCCGCTAAAGGCTATCGACATCACAGAAGCGTCAGCCATAATGGCGGCATTTTTGTGAAGATATCAACTATCGGCTTTACCGGGCACATCACTATCCAGCGGTAGAACCAATAGTAGCTCTTTGCAGCCGCGGCAGTGGGCGACGAAAGTCTCATAACAAGGCAGACGGCATAAAGTATAAACGGAACGACCGCAAACAGCGCCCCTGTCTTAAGTCCCCGCAAAGGATCGTATTTTGCACCGTTGAAGTCAACATCGTTGCGGTCCCTTGCCGCGTCACGGGCAATGACCGAGCCGACGGTGCAGAAAACTATCCCGAGTCCGCAAACGACCTGCAGTGTCGACATAAGCACAGTCGCTGCCTGCGGCATATCGGTCCGCACCTCACGGTAGCCCTGATTTTCTGCTATCGAGTCGGGCGCCTTTTCGACCGTTTCAATGTCGTGCGCCTTGCCGTTTTCGTCTATTTCGTAGATCGTATAGCCTGCAACATCGGTCGATATCTGCCTTATTATCACAAAGAAAGAAATGTAGACAAAAAAGCTGATAATACAGGCAAAGGCAAGCATGCCGGTCATTTTACTGCCGATATGACGTTACGTTTCATTTTTCTCCAGATAGTTTATTTTTTGCACGGGTATGTTTGCCGTGCAGGGCACCATTCAAAAAGCATTATGTAAACTAAAAACAGAAAAGAGGGTAAACGACAGACCGCTTACCCTCTGATGCAGTTAATTATTCAGCGTCGCTCTCCGCTGTCTCGACCTCTGCTGCCTCTGCGTCAGCGGCCTTTTCATCGTTTTTCTCGAGCAGTGCGCGGATAGACAGGCTTACGCGCTTCTTGTCGAAATCGATGTCTATTATCTTGGCGTCGACCTCCTGACCGATCTTCAGCTCGTCAGCCGGCTTTTCGATTCTGCGGTCTGCGATCTGTGAGATATGGATAAGTCCGTCGATGCCGGGGATTATCTTTGCAAATGCGCCGTAGGTGGTCATGCTGACGATCTTTACCTTTACAACATCGCCGACAGCGTACTTATTGCGGAGTATCTCCCACGGATTTTCGTCAGCCTTCTTGTAGCCGAGCGAGATCTTGTGCTTTTCAAGATCAACAGCCTTCACATACACATCGATGGTGTCGCCAACCTTGACAACCTCTGACGGATGCTTTATGCGTTCCCATGAAAGCTCGGAGATATGTACCATACCGTCAACAGCGCCGAGATCTACGAATGCGCCGTAGCCGGTGATTGATTTAACGGTGCCGGTGAAGCGGTCGCCGACAGCGACATTGCTCCAGAACTGCTCCTCTGCAGCCGACCTTTCCTCTTTAAGCACTGCGCGTGCCGAGCCGATAACGCGGTGGCGCGGTCCGATCTCGATTATACGGAAGCGGATTTCCTTGCCCTTTAAGGCATCGAGGCTGTCGCCCCTTGAAAGTGTGGCCTGCGAGGCAGGAATAAACACTCTTGTTCCCTCGTAGAACACCACGACGCCGCCCTTGACAACATCGGAAACGGTGCCGCTTATGATATCGCCGCTGTCCTTCGCGGCAAGGACCTTGTCCCATCCTGCAATGGCGTCGAAACGTCTCTTGGAAAGCGAAACCGTGCCTTCCTGATCGTTTGTGCGCATGATTATAAGATCAAGTACATCTCCGACCTTTACAGCGTCGGTCAGCTTTACGTTGGGGTCGAAGAAAATTCCGCGGCAGTGACATAACCGGTGTGTTTTCTGCCGATGTCAACCTGTATCTCGGTCGGACTTACTGCGAGGACCGTACCCTTGACCTTCTGATCTGTATTTGAATTGCTTTCGGTTGCATTGAGCATTTCCTCGAAAGTCATTTCATCGTTGATTGTTTCCTTTGCCTCAGGATTAATAGTCTGCATCTCATCCATGGTTTTTAAAACCTCCTTTATTATACCGGAAGGCGTTGAAGCCCCGGCTACGACACCGATCCGACAGGCACCGGCTATATCACCGGCAGTAAGCTCATCCGCAGTCTCCAAAAGTACGGTTCTTTTGCAGACGCCGGAACACACCTGAGCCAACTTGCGTGTGTTGGAGCTGTGCTCCTCCTATGACGATCATAACGTCACATTTTCGCGCCAACTCCCCTGCTTCCTCCTGCCTTTTTCGCAGTCGCATTACATATTGTATCAAAAATAATCGCATTTGTATAGACTTTTTAAAGTTTTTTTGACACTTTTCCACAAATCCAGATTAAATGTGGTCTGGGACACCGCCGTAACCGGTGTGTCATCCTTCAAAGTGCCGTTTTTGACAAGAGCTTCGAGTGCCTGTTCGTCACCGAAAACAAAATTTGCCCCCTTGCAGTGACCGACGATGCCGACCACTTCCTTGTGCTCGGGGTCTCCCTGCTATCAGCACCGTCCTGCCGTTGTCACCTGCGTCGGCGACTATTTTATGTATTTTTGCAACAAACGGACATGTTGCGTCTATATAGTCGACCTTCAGCCTCTCAACCTCATCGGTCACGACGCGCGGCACGCCGTGCGAGCGGCGACCAGCGTTTCTCCTTCCCTATTTCGGGACGGCGACGACACTATTCTCGTCCCCTGCTCTCAAGCTCGCTCACAAGCTGCGGATTGTGTATGATAGGTCCCAGAGTCGCGACCCGTTTTCCGGCGTCGAGCAGTCCGGTCACGGTTTTTACCGCCCGGTCAACGCCGAAGCAGAAGCCGGCGGTCTTTGCAAGTATTATTTCAGCCAAATATATTTCACCTGCCGGAAAGCTTTTCTTCGACTATTTTTTCATAGCCTCGACAACGCCGTCGATCGTAAGATCGGACGAGTCGAGCAAAGTCGCGTCGTCGGCGCATTTAAGGGAGCTATTTCGCGGTTCATATCCCTTTGTCGCGCTCCACTATCTCGGCAAGAACTTTATCATAATCGGCACTCTCGCCTTTTTCGATGAGTTCTTTGTAGCGGGCGGTCGGCACGAACCTTTGCCGATGCTGTGAGGAATATTTTTACATTTGCAAAGGGCAGTACCACCGTGCCTATGTCCCTGCCGTCCATAACAACGCTGTTTTCTTCGGCAAGGCGACGCTGCAATCCTAAAAAGATAGCTTCTGACCTCGGGTATTGCCGATGTGACCGACGCCGTCGCCGAAACCTTCTCGGTGCGTATCTGTCCCGACACATCCTCGCCGTCAAGCAGCACGGACTGTACTCCGTCGTTATAAACAAGATCTATTTTTTTGTTGTTTTAAGGCCGGATACTACCGCAGCGGTATCGTTCGGGTCAATACCGCTTCTGAGCACGCTCAGCGCTATCGTGCGGTAAAAAGCGCGCCTGTATCGACATAAATGCATCCGAGGTCCTTTGCAAGCCTTTTGGCTATCGTGCTTTTGCCTGCTCCGGCAGGGCCGTCTATTGCTACGTTTATGTGTTTTTTCGGTTTTCATTTTCTGCATTCCTTTACATTTATTATTTTATTGCCGATCCGGCGGAAAAGCCGGTGGAAAAGGCTATCTGAAGATTGTATCCCCCGGTAAACGCGTCAACGTCCAGAACCTCGCCTGCAAAGTAAAGTCCGTTTACTGTCTTTGACTGCATTGTTTTGGGGTCTACCCCGGTCAGCTCCACGCCGCCCTTTGTGACTATCGCCTCATCTATGGGGCGAGTGCCGGTTATATGCAGCGTCAGGCATTTCAGGGTGCTTACTATCCTTTCGCGCTGTTCTCTTGTTATCTGATTGACCTTCTGCGACGGTTCTATATGTGAAAGTCCAACCACAACCGGGACCATTTTTTTTTTTAGGCAGCAGATCGCAGAGCGAATTTATGTAATCGCGGTTGCTGTATTTTTGCAAAATCGCGCATTATCCTCTGATCAAGTTTTTCAGCCGACAGCGCCGGCTTCATGTCTATCGTAATGTAATACTTCCGGGTCTTTGGGTCATCTATATATGCCGATGCGCTCAGTATTTCCGGTCCGGTCAGTCCGAAATGCGTAAACATCATTTCTCCCAATTCCGAGTAAAGCGGCTTTTTTCTCGCCCTCAGCATAAAGGCTGACAGTCACATTTTTAAGACTGAGCCCCTGCAAAGACGAGCACCAGCCCTCAAGAACGGTAAGCGGAACGAGTGACGGTCTTATCGGCGTTACATTGTGTCCTGCTTTCTTTGCCAGCTCGTATCCGTCGCCGGTCGACCCGGTGGCAGGATAGGACATGCCGCCGGTCGCCACTATTACCGCGTCGGCAGTCTTAAATTATTTTCGGTCTTAACACCCTTTACGGCGCCTTCTTTTATGTCTATACCGGTCACGCGGTCACAGATGATCTTTGCACCGCTTTTTTACCGCGGCGCCGACCAGAGCGTCAACGATATCGACAGCGCGGTCGGAGCAGGGAAACACCCTGCCGCCGCGTTCGACCTTGAGCGGCACACCGTTTTCCTCAAAAAACCGCATCGTATCTGCCGATGAAAACATATTGAACGACGAATAAAGGAACCGACCGTTTCCGGTCACGGCTCCCACCAGCTCCTTTATATCGGCATCATTGGTAACGTTGCAGCGTCCCTTGCCGGTTATCATCATTTTGCGCGCCGGACGGGAGTTTTTTTCCACCACCGTAACGTCGTTTCCGCCGTCGGCAGCAGCCTTTGCCGCCATAAGTCCTGCGGCACCGCCGCCTATAACCACTACCCTTTTCATTTATCCCTGTCCTTTTCGTCCGCTTTGCGCCGACAGTGTGTGACAATACCGCACACTGCGACAAATATCACATCGGCGGCAAGCACGGCGCATCCTACAACCGCAGTAGTTTTTCTTTTTTCTTTATACTCGCCTATTCTTTTGTTTGAGTCGGCATTTAAATCATGATACCTGTCCATAGCCTCGAAGAAGAAATGCGCAACCTCCGTATTTTCGTCGGAAAGGGCTATTTTCCACATGGCATAGTATTCGTCATACCTTGTCTGATTTACCACATATACAGGCTCTCTTTTGATAGCCTTCATGCTGTATGAAAAAATATCCGTAAAGCAGAAGTGTTACAAGCACCGCTGTGCTAAGCAGCGCTGTAACACCCTTTTTCACGGTGTCGGCAATACCCTTTTTCCGCATTTTCCGCACGGCGGTCTTAAAATAATAAAAATAAGGCATCGGCTTTGTGCCGTCCATATCCGCCTTTTCATACATACGCTTTACCGCCTGCATTATAAAAGACCCGATAACAAGTGCCGGCAGAGAAAAATAGAACCACACGACTGCCTTGTCTGAACCCATGCCCATCAGGACAAAGGTGACGGCAAGTATCAGCAGTGATGCCGCCGTAAGGACGGCACCGACAATGTATCTTTTATCTTTTTTATACATCTTTGCCGCCCCTTTTCATTTCTACCTACAGTTTACCGCAGAAAGCTATAAAATCAACACACCACGATCAAGTTTTACATATAATTAATCGACTGTACAAAAACCGCGGCATCAGCCGAAAATTTTGGGCGCTATTCTTTCCACGCAATAGTAAAACGGGATGCCGAGTGCTGCCGTAACAGCCAGCTCTCCTGCCGCAACGCTGAACGCGGTCGCCCAAAAAAGCGCTGCTGACAAAGAACCCTCCGGGCTTGTTAAATACACAATTTCAGCACCTACTATGACCGCATTTATAACGGTAGGCGGCAGCACCGATAAAAACGGCGTCGCCTTGCCGCAATATTTTGCGATAACGCGCACAGCCACGGCAGACAGCAGCGTTGCCGCCGCTCCGAAAACAATGTCCGCTATGCCGAGCGGACTGGTGATATTGCCGAGCACGCAGCCTATGGTCAGCCCCGGTATAGCAGCCGGGGTGAAAGCGGCAAGCACGCACAGCGCCTCCGACAGTCTGAACTGCACCTCTCCGTAGGCAAGTCCCATGGCAGCCGAAACGTAGGTCAGCGCCGCGTATGCGGCAGCTATGAGCGCCGCGGTGACAAGCGTCCTCGCAGCATTACTTTTTTGTGACATATTAAATTCCTCCGTAGTTTTAATTTCGGCACAAAGGTCGGTGGAAATATCCCACCTGACCGGTGCCCGGTCAGGATATTGCGAACTGACCGAAAAAAATCAACCCGAATTATTGATTGCTTTTATAATACCCCACAGCCAGCGCATCGCAGCGCTCATTTTCGGGGTGTCCGGCATGACCCTTTATCCAGACAAAGGTCAGCTTATGCTGCTTTGACAGCTCCAAAAGCTTCTCCCAAAGATCGGGATTCTGCGCCGGTTTTTATCGGATTTTATCCATCCGTTTTTCTGCCACGACGACGCCCAGCCTTTGGTCATGCCGTTTACGACATATTGCGAATCGGTTGTGAGTGTTACCTCGCACGGCTCTTTGAGCGCCGAGAGCGCCTCGATGCAGGCGGTAAGCTCCATCCGGTTGTTGGTGGTATCATCATCGCCGCCGCAAAGCTCCTTTTCCCTGCCGCAAAAGCGCAGCACAGCGCCCCAGCCGCCCGGACCGGGATTGCCGCTGCATGCTCCGTCGGTAAATATTTCTACCTTTTTTTCATGATATCAGTACTTTCTGAAGCTGCCTATGACCCTGCCCAGTATCTCCATGTGATCCGGCCTTATAGGGTCAAAGTCCGGATTTTCGGGCATAAGGTACGGCTTCTCACCCTTTTCGATCACAAGACGTTTTACCGTCGCCTCGTCATAGCTGAGTGCCGCAACGATATCGCCGTTTCTCGACTGCATGTTTTTATCGGCAACTATTATGTCTCCGTCAAGTATTCCGGCATTAATCATGCTCAGCCCCGACACCCTCAGTGCAAAAAAAGCCCTTCCCTCTCCGCCTCGTTTGCGGTAAACGGGATGAAAGACTCCACCTGCTCAACGGCGAGTATCGGCACGCCTGCCGTTATCTTGCCGAGCACCGGCACCATAGCGGTGTTTTCGGTGCCGACAAGTCGTATCGAACGCGACGACCTTGCGTCACGCTTTATATGCCCCTCACGCTCAAGCGCCGCCAGCGCCGCGTGCACCGTTGAGGTCGAGGTTATACCGGTCGCTTTGCATATTTCACGCACGGTAGGCGGCACAGGGTCGGACGCATTTTTGAGAAGAAATTCATAAACCTTTTCGCTGTTCCGGGTTTTTTGATCTTGCCATCTTTGATCGTCCCTCCGTATGTTTATATGCCGTCTTTTTTTATGCGTTCGGCGGTCTTGAGAATATAGCTTTTGAGCTGCTCCGACATCAGGGGTGCTTAAGCCCCACATCGATATTGGCTTTCAATATTCCGAATTTATTGCCCATGTCATATCTCGTGCCGTTGAAGTCAACGCCTATCATGCCGCGCGACCGGGCTATCGCCTTCATTGCGTCGGTAAGCTGCAGTTCACCTCCGGCACCGTATGGTATCTTAGACAGAATATCAAAATATCCGGTTCAAGCACGCAGCGTCCCAGTATCGAGTAAAGCGAAAAAAATCTCATCGGGCGACGGTTTTTCTATCATGTCGCTTATGGAATAAATGTTGTCCTTTACATGCCCGGTCTTCATGGAGCTGTACTTCACTATATCCTCTGCCGGCACTTTCTTTATGCCGACCACCGGTTTTCCGAAAGCGTCATACGCGCGTGTCAGCTGAGTCACAACCGGATCGTCGCTTATTATAACGTCGTCGCCGTACATTACGGCAAACGGATCGTTGGCTACAAAACTTCTGGCGCACAGCACGGCATGTCCGAGTCCCTTTTGCTTCCTTCTGACGCAGAAAATAGATGTTTGCCATCTGTGCGACCGATTTGAGTTCGCTTAAAACATCATCCCTGCCGCCGCGTTCCTTCAAGACATGCTCAAGCTCAAACGAATGGTCAAAGTGATCCTCGATAACGCCCTTGCCGCGGCTTGTAATAATAAGTATATCGGTTATTCCGGCAGCGACTGCCTCCTCGACTATGTACTGTATAGCCGGTTTATCAACTATAGGGAGCATTTCCTTAGGCACAGCCTTTGACGCCGGCAGCACCCTGGTACCCAGTCCGGCTGCCGGGATTATAGCCTTGCGGATCATATTTTTTCTTCCTTTCAGTTGTTTTATATCAGAGCATTACCGAAACGCCGCTCATTATTCCGTCGATCAGAACCGCAACGGGGATCGTGACTGCCATTAAATACGCTATGCCGAAAAGCACTCCCGACAGTACCGCCGCTGCGGTGTTCGGCCTGCCTGCTGCAATGACCGCTCCGGTCGTGACGTTGCCGCGGTTTATGGTTCTAAGATCGCCCATAGCCTTGTTATAGTGTGCTTTGTCGGCAAACATCGGTGCCACAATCAGCATGGCAAATCGCAAAAAAAGCGGAAAGCTGTACGGCAATATAAATCCACAGCACCATGCCGTTGTTCATTGCGTTCGTGATAGCCCCGGATATCTGCCGTATAAGCCTGGACATAGCCTGGTCGCTTATAACATAATCGCCGTTTGACTCTATGGATTCGAAAAACCGCTGCATTATCTGTGTCAGCGTTCCTCTTGCCGATTCAAGTGCCCATACCGTTGCGGTGATGCTGATGCCTGCAATCAGAGCACTGAGCGCCAGGAACAGCACACCCAGCTTATACATCCTGCGGTAGAAGAACCATATAAACTGCATGTTGAACAGTCCCAGAATAAAGACCGGCCAGTTCCAGCCTATCGTTCCGCCGGAAGATAGTCTTTTAAACTTTTTCATCACCTGCTGATTGCCGGAAACATAATCATAGACCTCACGTTCCGGCACACCGCCTATATCGCCCGTCGGCTGACCCCAGACCGGCGGCACGCCGCCCGACGGTGCCGATGCACCGAGCGGTCTGCCGCATTTAAGGCAAAAAATGCATAATCGGCATTATTCTCTGCGCCGCACGCCGGACAGAATATCTTTCTTTCACTGCCGTTGTTTTCCATTTAAAATTCCTCCTGTTACAATGATATAAGCCCCAATATTATCTTCGGCAGATACGCTTCGGCGAGAATTGCCGCAAAAAGGAGTATTATGCTGACCGAGCCCGAATGTGACAGCTCGTCGTCCAGATCCTCAACCGTATCATCCGCCTTTATAGCCTTTACCTTTTCTACCGCATAGCAGCGGTAGAGCCAGTCGCCGCGGATACCTGCAAAAATGCGGATACCGAGATTCAGAGCCGTTCCGAATGACGCCATGATGAGCGATATCGGAGTAAACGAGTCCAAATTGTTCATGGCGGTATTGAAATACTGCGTGAATGTGACCTTTGACGAATCCACCAGCGTCTCCATTACCAGCTGATACGGCACAAAGCAAAGCACAGCCGCTATGGTCAGTATCAGCAGAAAAGCACCGTTTCTGTACATTTTTTTTGAAAAGCTCCATGCCGACGGGAACAGAAATGCCGCCCAGTTCCATGAATTTTTATGCTGCTTATCAAGCGCCGCAAAACGCGGCAGATATCTTTTAGCCGCTGCCGACGAAAGGTCGCAAGCTCTCCTGCCTTGACCCCGTCTATATCGCGGTCCTTATCCACACCGCCGAGCGGATCTATAAATACCGCGGCACCACCCGTAAACGGCAACTGCCCGAACGGTCCGTTTTCGCGGTACGGATGTCCGCAGTACGGGCAGAACTCAGCCCCGTCCGATCTTGCCGTGCGTCCGCAGTAAGCACAGGTGTGCTCCTCTGCTCCGTCATTTTGGCTGGCTGCAGCCTCCTCGTTTTTCTTCTGCACTATGTCATACTGCAGATCGGTACCGTGATACTGCTCCACGCCGCAGTGCCCGACACTGTTCCAGCAGTCGCGGTGATGCGGCGCGCCGCAGACCGGGCAGACCACAATATCGTCGTCATCAAAAAGATACCCGTGACATATCTGACACTGCTTATTTTTTCTTCTTTGTTCATGTCTTCTCTTTCTCCGTTTGCTTGCTGATCTTTTGTCAAATGCGCCGAAAACGGCGTCAAAATACTCTTGCCGTAGTTGTGAAATTCGCCCGTTTTATCATCTGGCGCAGCTTGTTGCGGTGTGCACCCATCTGGCGTCGCTGACCTCAGAGGTCTGAAGCACCGGGCTTGATACCGCGACATCGTACGGGACAAGAAAATGCTCAGTATTGAATTTTTTTGCGCCGCATAAGGCGGACCGGTATAAACGATTCCTCGGGCGGTGTGATCCCCCATTTTCCTCGAAAGCTCCCTTTTGCCGCCTCTATAGCCGTTTCACCCGACATCGCGCGCCGCCTATCGCCGCCCATTCACCAGGCATAAGCGGCTTTGTGAAGCTGCGCCGCTGGATGAGCACGCGCCCGTCAGACCCCAATATCCATATATGGACAACCAGGTGGTATTCGCCCTTTAAAAGGCAGACCCTTTTTACGCTCGACGCGTTTTCCGGTCGGCTGACCGTTTTTGTCAAGAACATCCCATATTTCAGTACCCACTCTTACACCTCAGCGCTTCTCCGACTATCTCGCCTGCGTTCTTGTATATTGAGCCTGCGGCAACGTCCCTCTTACCGATGACAGCGGATAGATATTGCTGTGGCTGCATATAACCGTACCGGATTAAGCACCGAGCCGCAGCCTACCTCAACAAAGCCTCCGCCCAGCATCGCACCGAACTTTAAGACCGGTATCTATTCTTTTCCGTCCTCGGTCAACCTTTACAAGGGTCTTATCCGATTTCACGTTTGAGGTTATCGAGCCTGCTCCCCATATGCGACTTTGTAGCCAAGCACCGAATCGCCCACATAATTATAATGCGGCACCCGCACGCAGTCGAATATAAGGCAAAGTTTTTAAGCTCGGTCGATTACCCATAACCGGATCCTCGTTCTTCCACAACCGCAATTGCCTCTTATGAAGGCGCAGTGTCTGACCCTCGGCGTCCTCGTCTATTATGCAGGGTCTCAGTGATATAAGCACTGTCAGCCACCTTGCCGACTGTGCTATCCATATATCCTCTCCCTGTTTTTCGAACACACACCGCTGTCTAACGTATTACCAAGACTTACAATATACTCTTCTTTCAGCTTAGGCAGTATCTCCACGGATATGTGCAGCCGTTGAAAAACACCGGCGGCTATGGTTTTTAAGATCGTAAAGATCGCTTATCTTATCCACACATATAACAAATTACCTTTTCCTTTAATGCATTTTTCTTATATTGTACCAAACTTTTGTTCCTGTTACAACAGTTTTTTCAACTTTTCCGCTTATATCGTTTTTTCTTTTTACTTTTATAATTTTTGGCATTATAATAACTGAAAAGGGAGGTACTTCAAATGGAATATGTTATAGATCACGATCTTATATACATAGTAATTGTCGCTTTGTTTCAGGGACCTGGAGCAGACTCCGAATAAGTCCTGAATTTTAAAGAAGATGGACTTCCTCATAGTGCCGATAACCCACCTGCACATAGATAATTCTCGGTCGATTCCCGTATTGTTCCCATCGAAAGGTGGAAAATACCCGATGACGAGCAGTACATAAAAAATAATGTCGATACTCTGGGTCAGCGCTTCCGCGCCCTGCTCGACGCCGATCTGCCCTTCAAAAAAGGTCGGTATAGCGCATCTGCAGTGGTTTAATTTCCACAGCGATATGACCTCAGCCAAAACCCTTGACCTTATATCAGATGTTGACCTTAACGACCTGTTCTCAAGAGCGGCGGAAAAGGGCGCCGGCATCGAACTGAACTTTGACGAGCTCAACATGGACGAAAACGCAAAACCGTCGGTCTACCGCATCTTTGAGGCGGCAAAGGCAAACGGCTGCAAATTCTATTTCGGAAGCGACGCTCACCACCCGGGCGAATTTGTGCATGCAAAGGAGAATTTCACAAAAATAGCCGGACGTCTGGCTCTTTCCGAGGACGATAAATTCCACATCGACCGCAACGCATGATCTCAGCCGTCAAATCTTGACCTGAGCTTTTCAAGCGCTTTTTTTCTCGATACGGCTGACGTAGGATCTGCTTATGCCGAGCTTTTTGCGACCTCGCGCTGGGTAAGCTCCCTGCCGCTTTTAAGACCGTATCTCAGCATTATTATTTCAAGCTCGCGCGGCTGCAGGGTGTCCTTTAAGTACACCCTCAGCTGTTCGAGCTTTATTTTGTTGTCAAGATCGTCCACTATGTTGGTGCCGTCGGTCAGAACGTCTATCAGCGTCAGCGTGTTGCCGTCCTTGTCGTTGTCGATAGGGTCGCTGATATAAACGTCCTGCGCCGTTTTTGGCTCCTCTGAAATACATAAGTATCTCGTTGTCTATGCACCTTGCGGCGTAGGTGGCAAGGCGTATCCCTTTGCCGGAATTAAAGGATGAGATCGCCTTTATAAGCCCTATTGTACCTATTGATATCATATCGTCCTGATCGGCGCCGCTGCAGTAATATTTCTTTTGCAATATGAGCAACCAGCCGCAGATTGTGCTCGATAAGGGTCTTCCGCGCCTCGTCGTCGCCGGCTTCCATTTTTATCAGCAGCTCGGTCTCCCTTTCCTTCGAAAGCGCCTGCGGAAACGAGCCGGCAGCCGACGCGTGCAGTATAAAATGCATGATGCCCGGAAAAATTTGTCCCAAAAAGCTCTAAAAACATATAAAACTCTCCCATAATATCTTTTTTGGTAATACTATGAGAAATGAAGGTCCGTTTTGCCTGTCCTAAAGGCTGCAGCCGCATAAATGTTCAAATAGCTGTTGAAAAAAGGGAATTTTGTTGTATAATGTACAGGAAATTATAAAGGTGGTTTTTAAAATTATGAGCTGGTCCCGTTATATAAAAAAGGTTGGCATCTGTTGGCATTGCTGCGGTAATGCTTTTTTGCTCTGTGCCTGCGGCAGTGATAAAGGCAGCAGTTCAAATACACAAAGCGGCAGCAGCGATAACGCCGCAAGCTCCGCCCAGTCGTCGCTCGTACCGGTCAGCGTGTTTTTCCCCGATAAATATATAAAGCTTCACGGTGACTCTTTGGGTGACGTAACCGTAAAGGGCAATGTAGCCATCCGGTCTGACGGCAAGTCTTCCAGGAGGTTCGACCCCAATTCCAACGAGGGCGAAAAATTTAAGTGAGCCGCTGAAATTTGAAAGCGGCTTCGGCGCCGGCAGCGATATTGCCGGATTTGTCGATCAGTTTGATCTTAAATGGGGATACTGCCTGGCTGTCGGCAGCGACGGCAATGCGGTCGATTTTTCAGAGATCGGCACCAAAGCTGCAAGGGTAACGGCAATTTTGTCTCTGTCGGAGGACGGCAATGTGTCATACCTGATGGCTGCGAGAATAGCGGATACTGTGCTGGCAATAGAATCGGGCAGCAGCGATGAGTCGGTAAGGTCGTCTGTCGGAAACGACTTTCTTATAGTGACCGCCGAGAGCGACAACCTTAAAACGGTCAGCAGATTTACCGTTTCACACTATACCTTTTTAGGCTGACGGGAGCTAACGAATGAAAAAGGAACACCGCCGCGGAATACCTGTACCGGGCAGAATACTTACCGCCGGTATACTTATAATACTGCAGATAGCGCTGTTTGCAGCGGTGGCGCTGTCTATTTCCCATTGGCTGTCTTTTGTCTACCGCATTATACAGTTCCTCTCAATGATAATGGTCATCTGGATAATAAACAAGCGTGACAACCCAAGCTATAAATTCACATGGGTGCTGTTTATACTGCTTGCACCATGCGTCGGCGGCGTGCTTTTTCTTCCTGTGGGGCAACGGCAAGGTAAGGCCGCACCTCAAAAAAGCGCATGGCTGCCGAACGCAGAAAAACCGCGGAATTTTAAAGCTGGATGTTTCGGTTTTTGCCAACCTGAGGGACAGCGATGTGAACCATTCCGTCAGTCGCAGTTTCTGTACAGGGAATCGGGCTGCCCGGTGTATGACAACACCTCGGTCGAATACCTGTCGCCGGGCGAAAATTCCTGCCGCGCATGCTCGAGGAGCTGCAAAGTGCCGAAAAATATATCTTCCTTGAATATTTTATTTTGGCAAAGGGCGAGATGTGGGACTCGATACACTCCATATTAAAGGAAAAACGGCTGCCGGGGTCGAGGTCAGGATCATATTTGACGACTTCGGATCGATAGCGAGACAAAACCGCAGCTTTGTAAAAAAGGAGCTGCGGAGCGACGGTATAAAGGTCATAGCCTTCAACCGTATCAGAGCGTCGGTCGATCTGTTCTTGAATAACCGCGACCACCGCAAGATATGCGTTATAGACGGTTATGTTTCCATGACCGGCGGACTCAACATTGCCGACGAATATATAAACCTTTACCCATCCTCACGGGTACTGGATGGACTCGGGTGTCATAATGAAGGGCGCGGCATCCACCACCTTTGCCGTTGCATTCTGCGAGATGTGGAACAGCGTCAGCCGTGACAGAATAGACCCCGCAAATTATATAGTCACCGGCTTTCCGCCTGCCAACGGCTTTGTGCAGCCGTATGTTGAAAATCCGCTCGACACAGGTCATTACCCTGCCGAGGGTATATACAGACAGATACTCGGCTCCGCAGCTACTATGTCTATATAGTCACACCATATCTTATACTTGACAACACCATGATAGCATCGGTCGTCGTCCGCGGCAAAGGCAGGGGTCGACGTCCGCATTATCACCCCTAAAATAAGGGACAAATGGTATGTGCATCCCGTGACGCAGTTCAATTATCAGGAGGCTGCTTGAGGCAGGCGTGTACGCATTTTCGAATACACGCCCGGGCTTTATTCATTCAAAGACCTTTTGTCTCGGACGACGAGGTTGCCACATGCGGCACGGTCAATATGGATTACCGCAGTTTTTATTTTCATTTTGAGTGCGGCGTGTGGTTCTGCAAAATGCCGTCACCATCTAAGGGATCAATTTCTGAGCCTCGAAGAGCAGAGTGAAGAAAAATACTCAGCAAGAAATGGTAAAAAGCGTCCGCTGCGTCAAAGGAAGCAGCGCAGGCACTGCTTCTGCCGTTCATGTGATTAATTTAATAAATGTTCACACTTTGTGCTACTTGATTCTAATTCGCGGATATAATACAGGTAATCAAACAAGGTTAGAACTGCAGTTATGAACAATAACGGTTTTGATCCGAATTTGAACGAACTTACTTATAATAACAATACTGAAAATGCCGCCGATACATATGCGGCAGATAATTGGGAACAGACTGCAAACGACAGCAGCGCCTGGCACCATAATACAGCAGCGGTGCCGAAGAGCAGAGCAATTACGGCACACCCTATTCGCAGAGCGGAACAGGACAGTACGGAGCGGTCAGTCGTCGGGATCACGTACAGCTACACTCCCGCTGGCGGCTACGCGTCAACGCCGCAGACACCGCAGTATACAGGCCTCCTCGACCGGAGGAACTTCCGGCGGGAAACCACGGCGGCGGTAAGAATCTAACGCCGTTACACGGTGATACTGCGTGGTACTGTCGCGGTAACCGATGCCGCAACATCACTTTCATTGTTTTCGGCACAAAGGACAACAGTACCGCCGCAGCTTCCTCGTCAAGCCAATCACAGACCGGCAGCAACGACACCGCGTCGGGCAGCTCGCGAACCGTAGTGTCAATAGATGGCAATGTCGAATCACTGGTCGAAGCGGTCTATGACAAGGCGTCTCCAGCGTTGTCGGTATCCGCACTACGGCGTCTGTACAGAGCTTTTTCGGCGGCAGTGAGACCAGCACGGGCGAAGGCTCCGGCATCATATACACAGCCGACGGATATATAATCACCAACTACCATGTTATTGAGGCGATAGTCAGCTCAAGCGCGTCGTCGGGCAACATTGAGGTCTACTTCCCAAAGGATCCCTCAACACCGGTCGATGCAACCGTGGTAGGATACAATATTTCAGCCGACCTTTGCGGTCATTAAAGGTCAGAAAAACCGGACTGACGCCGATAGAAGTGGGAAATTCCGATGATATAAAGGTCGGACAGTACGCGATAGCGATCAAGCTGCCCCGGCGGACTTCAGTTCATGGGCTCGGTGTCATACAGAATAATCAGCGGACTCAACCGCACCATAACCCATTGATTCAATAGAAAAAGAAAAATGGAGCTTATCAGACCGATGCCTGCAATAAATCCCGGCAACTCCGGCGCGTGCACTGCTCAACTCCAACGGTCAGCTCATCGGCATCAACTCCTCAAAGCTGGTCAACATGAGAGCTATGAAGGCATGGGCTTTGCAATACCGGTCAATACCGCGCTCACCGTTATAAAGGATATCATTGAAAACAAGGATAATCCTTCACCTTATATCGGCATTGAGGTCTACACCTACAACAGCGCATACCTTGAAAAAATACGGACTGCCTCACGGCGCTGCGGTCAAAGGCGTTGTGACAAACGGTCCTGCGGCGCGAGGCTCAGATATAAGCCGGTGATATTATAACCGAGTTCGGCGGCGTCACAATAGACGAATATACCGACTTTGTGGCTGAACTCAACAAATGCAAACCGGGCGCCAAGGTGACGGCTAAGATCTACCGCAACGGCAGATACTATTCGACCACCGTGACCATAGGTTCAAACAACAGCAGATAAAAGAGCATAATCTGGAGGAATGTTTTGTATAATCGTCTTCACAGCACTGCGATTTTCGGAATAGATGCATATATGGTGGAAGGTTGAGACAGACATTTCCCAGGGACTTCCGTTTTTGATATAGTAGGTCTGCCGGATACGGCGGTCAAGGAGTCGCGCGAAAGGGTCAGAGCCGCACTTAAAACTGCGGCTTTGCCCTTCCGTCATGCCGGATAACGGTCAATCTTGCCCCGGCGGACGTTAAAAAGTCAGGCTCAATGTACGACCTGCCCTCGCTGCTCTCGATACTTTTCGCATCTGGGCAGCTGACCGTGCCCTGTGACCTTGATAAATGCGCCTTTATAGGCGAACTGGCGCTTGACGGCACACTTCGCGGCGGCGGCGGTATGCTGTCAATGTCAATAGAAGCAAGCCGCCACGGAATAAAAAATTCTTCGTGCCGGCTGCAAACGCAAAAGGAAGCATCGGTGGTAGGGGCATCGAGATATACCCGGTGACCCACCAAAACAGCTTGCAGGCTTTCTGGCGGAGGGCAAAGGCAAAGCGCCGATGCCCACCCGTCGTTTGACACCATACGCCGCGGCACATATCCGGACTTTTCGGAGGTGCGCGGACGAGGCAGCTGCCAAAAAGCGCTTGAAACGGCTGCCGCAGGCGGTCATAACGATGCTCATGATAGGTCCGCCCGGATCGGGAAAAAGCATGCTCGCAAAGCGGCTTCCCGGCATACTGCCGTCCATGACCTTTGCCGAATCGATAGAGACAACAAAGGTGCATTCGGTCGCCGGAATACTGCCCGAGGACGTGCCGCTCATAACCGAGCGCCCGTTCAGAGCGCCCCACCACACCGTTTCGGCTGCCGGTCTTTCGGGCGGCGGTGCGGTGCCGAAGCCGGGTGAAATATCGCTTGCTCACGGCGGTGTGCTTTTCCTTGACGAATTCCCGGAATTTTCGCGTCAGGCGATGGAAACGCTCAGAGCTCCATTGAGGACGGCAAGGTGACCATTTCGCGCGTCGGCGGCAGACTTACATATCCTTGCGAATTTTCGCTTGTCGCCGCCATGAATCCCTGCCCGTGCGGATTTTTCGGGCACCCGAAAAAAAGTGCATATGCTCGCAGCAGGCTGTGAAGCATTATCTCGGCAAAATTTCCGGACCCATGCTTGACAGACTTGATATCCACGTCGAGGTGGCTCCTGTTGAATACAGCGAGCTTTCAGGCAAGCCGACCGGCGAAACATCGGCTGAAATAAGGCGGCGCGTTGAGGCGGCAAAGAAAAATACAAAATGACCGCTACCGCGGCACCGGAATTTCCTGCAACGCAAGGCTGACGCCGGCTCTGATGAACAAATACTGTCACCTCACCGACGATGCAGACAGGATATTGAAAGCGGCGTTTGAGGTCATGGGCATGTCGGCGCGGTCGTATGACAGGATACTTAAAATTGCCAGAACAGTTGCCGACCTTGACCGCTCGGACTACATCGGATCGGCACATATTTCTCAGGCGATACAGTTCCGCAGTCTTGACAGAAAATACTGGAACGAGCTGTAAACCAAACAATTTCTACCTCTTTCTTTTTGGGCGGTGTGGAGTAATCTCCACGCCGTTTTTTTGTATTTGCATGGGCAAATTTTAGTTTATAGGTGAATGGTATTCGTGTAATTAATTGATAGACGTAGGGACGAGCCTTGAGTGTCGTTCCTTAAAACCTAATGAAACCGCGCGGAACGACACTCGAGGCTCGTTCCCCTACAAATGCACAATTAGATTTTCGGTTTCTTACGCAGATAAACTAAAATTTATCAATCACAACCTCAACAACGATGCTGTACGATGTGTTTTTATTGCGGTATATCGGCATTTTTCCCGGTTCAATTTGTCGGTTCGCCTTGGCACACCCATTCTGCTCTGCATTTTTCACAAAAAACGCTCCCGAAGGTAACCCTTCGGGAGCGTCAGTATTTTGTTTACAGCTTATTTCTCAGAGCTGCCTCAAAAGTATCAAGCTGATGGCGAAGCTCACGCGGCAGCTTGTCGCCGAACTTCTTGTAGTGCTCCTCGATCTCGGCGCACTCCTTCTTCCATGCATCCTTATCAACGGCAAGGATATCCTTGAGGGTGTCGAGCGAGAAGTCAAGGTCGGTAAGATCGATATCTTCCGGCTTCGAATGTAACCGATAGCGGTCTCCTCTGCGTCGACCTTGCCCTCGCAGCGCTTGATGATCCACTCAAGCACGCGCATGTTGTCGCCGAAGCCCGGCCATACGTGAAGTTGCCCTCATCGTCGGTACGGAACCAGTTGACATTGAAGATCTTAGGTGCCTTGTCTCCGAGCTTTGCCCCATGTCGAGCCAATGCTGGAAGTAGTCAGCCATGTTGTATCCGCAGAACGGAAGCATAGCCATGGGATCGCGACGGACAACGCCGACTGCGCCGGCTGCTGCTGCGGTGGTCTCGGAAGCCATTATCGAGCCGACGAACACGCCGTTGTTCCAATCCTTCGACTGGTATACCAGCGGAGCGGCAGCTTTGCACGGCGTCCGCCGAAGATGATAGCCGAGATCGGAACGCCTGCGCCCTTTCCAAACTCATCGGAAATGCAGGGGCAATTCTTTGCCGGTGCGGTGAATCTTGAGTTCGGATGAGCGGCATAGGTGGTCTTGTCAGCCTTGTTGAACTTGGTGCGATCCCACTTGTTGCCCTTCCAGTCTATGCAGTTCTGCGGAAGATCCTTGTTAAGGCCCTCCCACCAAACGGTGTTATCGTCAAGGTTAAGCGCAACGTTTGTGAATATAGTGTTCTTCTTTGGTGCTCTCAAGAGCATTGAAGTTTGAATGTGCATTGGTGCCCGGTGCCACGCCGAAGAATCCGTTTTCCGGGTTTATAGCGTAAAGGCGTCCGTCTGCGCCGATTCTCATCCATGAAATATCGTCGCCTACGGTCCAGATCTTATAGCCCTTATCGCGCAGATATTTCGGCGGAATAAGCATTGCAAGGTTTGTTTTGCCGCAAGCAGACGGGAAAGCGGCGGCGATGTATTTGACCTCGCCCTTCGGGTTCTGGAGACCTAAAATGAGCATATGCTCAGCCATCCAGCCCTCTTTCCAGCCCTGATAAGAAGCTATGCGGAGCGCAAAGCACTTTTTGCCGAAAAGTACATTTCCGCCGTAAGCGGAGTTAACCGAGATAATGGTATTATCCTCGGGGAACTGGCAGATGTAGCGCTTTTCGGGATCGATATCGCAGGACGCATGCAGTCCGCGTACCCAGTCATTAGAGTCGCCAAGAACGTCAAAGACCTTGGCGCCGACGCGGGTCATGATAGCCATGTTGAGAACAACATACTTTGAGTCGGTTACTTCAACGCCTATCTTTGCGAGCGGTGAGCCGATCGGTCCCATAGAGAACGGGATAACATACATGGTTCTGCCCTTATACGAACCGCGTGCTATGTCGTACAGCTTTTTATACATCTCAGCAGGATCGCACCAGTTGTTGGTGGGACCTGCGTTTTCCTTTTCTTAGAGCAGATAAAGGTTCTGTCCTCAACACGGGCAACGTCGTTCGGGCGTGTTCTGTGCAGATAGCAGCCCGGGAGCTTCTCCTCGTTGAGCTTAATCATTTCGCCGCTTTCAACGGCTTCCTTGCGGATCGCGTCAAGCTGTGCTTCGCTGCCGTCGATCCAAACGACCTTATCCGGACAGACAAGCTCTTTTTACTTCCTCGACCCATTTCAAAACAGTAGGATTCTTTGTCATGTCGATTCTCCATTCCGGTACTTTAAATTTTTACATGCACAGCAGAAGTACAGCCGCAGATGCACGCCGCCGAAAGGCAGATAAAGGGGCTTAAATTGAAGTCCCATAGAAAGCGATCAAATAAAAAAGTCCGAACTTTCTACGCCTATCATTATACTAAGATTTTACACATCAGTCAAGGCGAAAATCAGATTTTCGTTTCAAACGACAAAATTTTAACAATCCGTACATTTTTTATTATTCAAATTCGTGCACCTGACTGAATTCGCGCAGCGTAAGACCGGGATTTTTGTCAAGCGCCCAGTTGATCTCGTACTCTGCGGTAAAGAGCAGCAGGTCACGGTCGCGACCGTCCTTCACCCATTTTGTCGCCTGCATGAGGTTGAGACTCTTAGGATCAACACCGCCCTCGATATAGCGTATAAGGGTGTGCGGCGTGTCGGTACGGTTGTATTTAACGCCGTATTCCGACTCCATCCTGAACTGCAGAACGTCAAACTGCAGCACACCGACAACGCCGACATAGACACGCTCCATTCCGCTGCCCGGCAGGAAAAACATCTGAATGGCACCCTCCTGAGCTATCTGTGTTATGCCCTTTGCAAACTGCTTGCGCTTTAAAGAATCGATCTGTTCGATTATCGCAAAGTGCTCGGGTGCGAAGGTCGGTATTCCGGCAAACTGCACGTTCATTCCCTGCTCGCAGACGGTGTCGCCTATCGAAAACACGCCGGGGTCAAATACGCCTATTATGTCGCCTGCATATGCCACGTCAATGACCTCTCGCTCCTGCGCCATCATCTGCTGTGGGCGCGACAGCTTTATCGGTCTGCCTGCCTGAACATGCATATATTCCTTCTGCCGTTCGAATTTGCCGGAGCAGATACGCATAAAAGCTATACGGTCGCGGTGTGCCTTGTTCATGTTTGCCTGTATCTTGAAAACAAACGCCGAAAAGCGTGGGTCGCACGGGTCGACCATGCTGTCGCCCGAGCGGTGCGGCAGCGGTGCGGTTGTGAGCTTTAAAAAATTCTCTAAAACGGCTCGACGCCGAAATTATTGAGAGCAGAACCGAAAACACGGGGGTCAGTTTACCGGAGCGCACCTTTTCAAGGTCAAAGTCAAAGCTGGCACCGTCGAGCAGCTCTATCTGATCGACCAGCTCGGCACGCGAATATTCGCCGATCAGCTCGTCGAGACGGGCGGTGTCGGTTATGTCACATTCTATCGCCTCAAGGCGGTTCCTGCCGCCGTGAAATTCGGAAAAGGTGAGTATGTGGTGCTCGCCCCGGTCATAAACGCCCTTAAAATTAACGCCGCAGCCTATCGGCCAGTTCATAGGGTATGTGCCTATGCCGAACTCCTTTTCCAGCTCGTCAAGCAGTTCAAACGGGTCGCGCGCCTCGCGGTCCATCTTGTTTATGAATGTGAATATCGGGATATGGCGCATGGCGCAGACCTTGAACAGCTTTCTTGTCTGCGGCTCGATACCCTTTGCCGCGTCTATTACCATGACGACGCTGTCAGCGGCAGTCAGTGTGCGGTAGGTGTCCTCCGAAAAGTCCTGATGTCCCGGAGTGTCAAGGATATTTATGCAGTACCCCTCATATTCGAACTGCAGCACCGATGAGGTTATGGATATACCGCGCTTTTTTTCAAGCTCCATCCAGTCGGACACTGCGTGCTTGTCGCTCGATTTTCCCTTTGACCGTGCCGGCGCTTTGTATAGCTCTTCCGTACAGCAGCAGTTTTTCGGTCAGGGTCGTTTTACCGGCGTCAGGGTGCGAAATGATCGCAAAGGTGCGCCGTCTTGATATTTCATTTGTTATTTCAGACATATTGATCTCCATTCTGCCGCTAAATTTTCGGTACAAACAGGTTCGACTCTTGTCAGCCTACAAATCTCCATCAGCGGCAAATGGAGATTAATCCGGCATGTTCCGCAGCTGCATTTTATGCAATAAAAGTCAACGGGAACGCCAATTTATATTGTGATCAGTGCGATTTCTCACGCTGATCCTCTAAAATAAAATTTTTGTCTACATTTTTTCATCTCCGTAAAAACTATCCTTAGTATTTTACCACAATATACATTTATTTACAAGCATTTTTATGCGCGCGGTAAAAAAGCCCTGTTTTGGCTTGTCGGTTCAGATCAATATGTAAAAAGCTTATTCGCACCGCGTTTTTATGTCACCATGCAGATTGATTTCAGTTGGCAGTTCAAAAAATATTGGCAGGCTGAACCGAACGACCATTCTTAATGTCATCCGGTTCAGCCTGCCAACTGATTATATTACTAATATTGCCGCTAAAATTTAGTTTAGCGGTGTATAAAGCCGAAAATCTAATTGTACATTTGTAGGGCAGGAGTGGGGCTTCCGCCCTACGATGCAACAATCAGCTCTTGTATTTATTCAGGAACGACACTCAAGGTCGTTCCTTTACGTCTGTCAATATTTCATTACGCAGATAAACTAAAATTTATCCGTTTAACAATACGCCGGAGGCGGCTGTTCGGCAGCTGACATCCTTTGCGGTGTCAGACCGCCTTTTCTATGACCGCCGCAAATACCGTGATATCGTCCTCATGTCCGTCGTGGCGGCGACGGCGTGCCGCAGTGGCTATCTGCTCAGACAGCTGCTTTGCGCTGCCGTCTTTGAATGCCTCAAGCTCGGCACATATCCAGTCGGTTCCGTCGGTGCATACCCGTCCGACATCATAAGCAGTACGTCGCCCTCTTTAAGGGTTACCGTTGCTCTGTCAAAACCTATTTCATGCAAAATTCCTACAGGCAGCGACCGGCACTCCGCACGTCCTGTCCTGCCGCTCCTGCGGACGACGGTTGGCGCCGCGCCTGCCTTTAAAAAGCTCGGTTCTGCCGGTATGAAGATCAAAGCATGAAATATCGACCGTAGCAAGAGATTCGTCGGTGGATTTATACAGCATTGCGGAATTGAGCAGTTTCAGTGTACAGTCATATCCGAAGCCTGCCGTGAGCAGCTTTTTCGCACAGCGCCGCCGCCATGGCGGAGTCCACCGCCGCCCTGCCGCCGCTGCCCATGCCGTCGCTTATAACCGATATCATGCGCCCTCTGCCGTCAAAAAACCACCGGCAGGTGTCGCCGCAGTGCTGATTTTTTACCCCTGATTGAACTGGGTCACATGAGCGTCAACCGAATATACCGCCTTTTCGATCGCCGTTATGTAGTATCCCTTGCCGCAGCGGTTTATCATGGGCGGTTCAAAATCACGCTCGCAGGTATCCTCCCGATCCTTTCAAGCAGTTTTGACCTTGACAGCGGTATTTCGGGCGCTGTCAGAATCCTCAGTTCAACCGTCATGCGCCCGTATTTATCGCTGAAGCAGCAGCACTCATCGGCATGGACATCTACCGCAGACAGCGACTCTGCAAGCCGGGCTGCCAGCGCGGTATCATAGCTCTGCGCCGTTTTGAATTCATCCGACAGTTCACTTAACATATCTGCAATGCCGTTCATCTGATCAGACATTATCTCCCGCATCTCGGATATTCTTTTTTTCTGCCGCAAAGAGAGCTCAGGTAGTCGGAATAGTATCTTGTGACCGCATTTTCAAACTGCTCGGGACGCAGACAGTTCTCCGAAAATTCCGCCGGCACATCAGCCATTCCCACCGGTCTGTGCCGCCTTATGGCATCGCTCATTCCGAGTACCGCCGCCGTTGTGGTGTCCCTTTGCTTTTCCCAGCAGTAAAGCGAAAACCGGCAGCCGCGGCAGGCATCGTTTTCCACCTCTGACAGCACCTCGGACATATCGTGCTTATTGAAGGTGCCGAGACATTTCGCCACATCGTCGACCGTATCGGTCACACCGTGCAGAGCGGACGAGGCAAGACCAAGCCGCATGGTAAGGGTGCGTCTTAAGCCGTCGGTGTCGGGCGTTCTGACTACCGGTGAGAGAAGTGAGCCGACCTTTGCACAAACGGTTCTTGGAATGAGCAGTGATACGACGCCCCCGGCGACCGATTCTATAAGCATCGCAGACGAGACGGGTGAAGCCGCGGTGCTCAGCACATAGACAGCCGACACGGCTGCCGGTGCACAGGCTGCGGCGATTTTTCCTATGCCGGACATGACCCCTGCCGCAAGCCCTGATATGCAAAGCAGGAGCGCCGCCTCGATTTTACAGCCTGATAAAAATGCTGCGGTCGCTGCCGATCCAGAGCAGACCGCCGCCATACCGGATCTTCCGTACCGGGCGGCAAGGAGTATAAAAACTATCGAGGCAATCACGCCTGACGAAATGCCGTCCGCCCCGACATTGTAAAGCGCCGTCAGCGCAAGATTTGCCGATATCAGCAGTGACGCCGTCTGCTCGTCGGTAAGACCGTTATGCCGCTTTGAAAGTATTTCAGAGGAACGGTTCAGAAAATAGGCACAGCCTCCTGCCATCATGCCCTCGGCAAGTCCCACCGCGCCCTTTCCCAAGACATCGCCGCCTGCCGACGCGACATTGACACCGGTCAGCACCGCCCCGGCAATAATTGCCGACATCACGGCGGTCAATTGTATCTTCCTTGTTCCCGACAAAAGTAGTCTTATAACAGTCACTGCAAGCAGCGCCGCTATATATTTCAGTCCGCCCTTTCCGAAAAGCGGAAATATGTATCCCGACAAAGTGCCGAGCGAGGCTGCCGGAACATATTTGAGCGGCAATCCTGCCACAAGTGCAGTGCCGAGCGGCGACATGCCGCCGAGCATTACCGCTCCCGCGCTTAAAAACCGGATATAACCGCCGCCAGATGCCCTGCCGCTGCCTTCAGTCTGCCCGTGACATTAAAATCGACCGGAAAAATGCATTTCTCTTTCCTTTACAAGCTCCTTCATTTTTGTCGTCCCTTTCAGATCGCATAGTCTTTCGCGACCATTATACACGCATCCCAAAAAGGTATTATTTTGTCAAACGGCGGTGTAGAATTTTGGAGCTTTTAAAAGCAGGATCTGCACATAAACAGATATGTAAAAACAGCAGCCCACCGCAAAGCTTTGCGATGGACTGCTGTTTGTGACCGGATCATATAAGCCGGGTTCTGTTTTTCAGACGACTATCTTTCTTGACGGCGCGTTGCCGCGCCGTTCACGCCATCTTTCACGGCACACCGGGCAGGTGTATAGCCGTATTTGATGTTGCTCCGGATAGGGTTTACAGGACTGCACAGTCTCCTGTCAGCCGGTGAGCTCTTACCTCGCCTTTCCACCCTTACCCGAAAAATCGGGCGGTATATCTCTGTTGCACTCTCCCTAAGGTCACCCTCGGCGGCCGTTAGCCGCTATCCTGCCCTTCGGAGCCCGGACTTTCCTCAGGCGCAAATTGCGTCCCGCAGCCGTCCGATCCGCTCACAAATGTATTTTACCATATTTACGGCAAAAATCAAGCGTTTATTTTTCCTCGCCGCCGTCGGTTTTTTCTTTGTCCCCTACACTTTCAAAAAGGCTCGGCTCACTCGACGGCTCGACATAGTATTTATCCCGTTCGGGGTTTTTTGCGCCTTTTTGTCTCGCGGCTTTGGAAAAGTGATCGACGCCCATATAAAGTGCCGAGCTGACCGCAGCGGTCAGCGGTATGGTCAGCAGCAGACCCATGCTTCCGACCAGCGCCTGAGCAGCTCCTCAACTATTTTTTTCGCGGCTGAACAGCGTCCTCATTGACGAGCTGTAAACGACCGACAGAAGCGTCGCCGACAGCTCGCAGCCGATATAAGCCAGCACAAGGGTATTTGCCATGGTACCCATGATATCCCTGCCTATCGTAATGCCCGATCCCAGCAGCCCCTTATAGGTCGGATGCTCGACCTTATCGTGCAGCTCGGCAAGCGACGAGGAAATTGAGACCGAAACGTCCATAACGGCACCGACCGAGCCCAATATGATTCCGGCGAAAATAAGCGCATTAAGGTCTATATTGAAGCTCTGCTTTATATAGATTGTGTCCTCGGTTGTGATGCCGGTAAGATGCAGAAAATGCGACACGAGCAGCGTCAGCAGTCCCGACACTATAACTCCGCTTGAACATCCGATTATGGCAGCAAGGGTTTTCTTGTGCAGCCCGTCGATTATGAGCAGCGTCATTATAATTATATATATACATGTGATTATCGACCAGAGATAAATGTTTTTGCCGGACAGCACCGACGGCACGAATACCGCAAAGACCGCAACACAGGTATAGCCGAGTGATATGAGGGTGTTGACGCCCTTCATTCTGCCGAACAGCAGCACAATGGCACAGAAGGCTATTCCGAGTATCCACAGCGGCATCGTCCGGTCAAATTCATACATAAGCCATTCCACCGCGGCATTCTGATCTTCGGAATGGGTCAGCAGTATCCGGTCGCCGACCTTTACCTTTTCAAGCGGAACGGTGTCGTACGGTGTGCCGCTCTCGCTTGCCATTACCGTTTCGCCCTTGTGCTCGCCGCTCAATATTTTACAGTCGAAAAGTATTATAAATTCCTTGCCTATAACGGTGTTATCGACTATAACATCATCCGAGCGGCTGCTCAGTATTTCGGTCACTCTTGCCGAACAGGCACCGTCCTCATAACCGCCCTGAAACATGCTCTCGCTGTCATATACATAGCGGTTTCCGGCATATAAAAAGCAGCGCCGATACTATTACGGTCACAACATATACGATTATCGCCGTACGTTTTGTTTTAAAGGTGTTTATTAATTTTCCCATCTGCCTTAACCTCACGTCTCAATGTTTTAAGATACTTCTGGTCTCATCCGGTATCCCAGCTGTCGCACGCCTTGCTTATTGTTTTATTATGGGTCCATGCGTCGAGCCGGTTTTCGGTAAGCACCGGCAGCGCGGCTTCATACTGCTTGGCAAGCGCCGTTGCAAAAATACCATGCCTTGCCCATTTTTATGTAATAATCGTCACCCTTTACCGAGGCGACGGTGTCAAGATATATGTTTTTAAACTCACCGTCAAGATAATAGCCCATAAAAACATTTATCCCGGAAACGCGCAGTGTATGTATGTACTGAATCGCACCATTCCTCCGCTTTTTTCGGCAGTCCTTCCGGATGCTTTCTGAAAAAGGCCGGCAGTATCGCATCGCATACCGCCCAGTTGTCAACAAAGCGGGCAAAATCTGTCAAGCTCCGATATCAGCTTATCGTAATCCTTTATCATGGAGACAAGTGTGGCATGCAGCTTATTCTCTTCAAGGTAATAATGCGGAAGCCGGGACAAAAAAATCTTCCCCCTTGTAAATCGTAAAGTTCCTTTAAGAGCGCGTATGTCGGGGTTCTCACACCCATGATCCGGTCCTTTCCCAGATTCGGTATGAGCTTGCCGTGAAATCCACGATACTATGTCGCTCAGAGACTCAAGCCTCAGACGCACCAGGTTTCACCTGAATTCACCGCCCCCGAAATTTTTCTTTTCGACCGTCATTTTGCTATTGACAACCAAAATATAATATAGTACAATCAATTTTGCAATACATTTATGTAAACTAGCACAGCGGATCTTCCGCAAATTTTAATTTACGGAGGCACCTTATGTTTAATATTATAAACCCAAAAGAGATAAAAGACAACCTCATAAAAAGCAATTAGTGAAGAATATGCTGATTTCTGCCGGAAACGAAAAACGGTTACAATATGATGACCGCCTCATGGGGCTTTACCGGCGAGATCTGGGGAGAGGACAGCGTGGTCGCCCTTTGTGCGTCCTGAGCGGTACACAATGGAATTTATAGATAAAACGACCTGTTTACACTCAGCTTTACGGCGATAACAAAGAAATACATAAAATTTGCGGCAAGCCGTTCGGGCAGGACTGCAACAAAACCGAGCTTTGCGGACTGACTCCGGTGTTTGACCGCGGCACGGTCTATTTTGAACAGGCGCGTATGGTTGCTTGTCTGCCGCAAGCAGTATATCGACAGACTGAAGCCGGAATGTTTTATAGACAGCGGACCTTTTGAAGTGGTACCCGAAAAGCGATTATCACAATGTTATAATAGGCAGGATAGAGGCGGCGCTCATTAAGGCGTGAACGTGGTTTATGTAAACAGAGCAGACCGAGATGGATGGAAGGTAAAACGATGGGGACGGATGACGCAAAGAGCAGTATATCAGAAATAAGAACGCAGAAAAAGGAACAGATTCAAAAAGCGTATAAAAAGCGTGCTTTTTGCTTATGCTTTAGGCAGTGCTGATAGCGGCAGCCGTGTTTCTGGCTGTAAAAATATATGACGGCAGCAGAGTCAAGAAGCACAAACACTTCGTCGGCAGCATCCGGCAATATTCAGGTTCCGCCACTTCGCCGCAAAGATCGGAAAAGCAGGAGCAGAAAATAATTGCAAAGCTTGGGACGCTTGATGTCCCCGACTATGTAAAGGTTGACCTGCTGTCTGTCGGCAAGGCAAGGCGCGGACTGAAACTTGAGGGCATCAAAAACATAGTGATACACTACACCGGCAATCCCGGCACGACGGCGAAGCAGAACCGCAGTTTTTTCGCGCAGCCGGATACCGAGGTCTGCTCGCATTTCGTGGTCGGCATTGACGGGGAAATAATCCAGTGCGTACCGCTTAATGAGCAGTCGGCAGCCAGTAACTGGCGCAACTGCGACACGATATCAATAGAGGTATGTCACAAAAAGTCTGACGGCAAATTCAGCAGCGAGGCATATGCGTCGGTGGTAAAGCTGACAGCATGGCTGTGCGAAAAACGGAGCTTTTCGGAAAAGACGTCATACGACACCATGATATAACCGGAAAAAGAGTGTCCGCTCTACTATGTAAAGCACGCAGACGAATGGGAGACCATGAAGGCGGACATAGGAAAAAGCTATAAAAGCAGCAAATGACCGACGGATTGTCGCAACAGACATACATTCAGCGGTAGTAAGTATTCAAAACAATAAATTAACACCTTGTACGGCAGGGGGCAAATCCCCTGCCGTATTTAGTTTTATAATTTTATGACGTAAATTTTTAGTTTATAGGTGTACAAAAAACAAATGGCTAATTGAATTTTTGTAGGGAACGACCTATGTGTCGTTCCGTGCGGTCTCAATTGAGACCGCACGGAACGACACTCAAGGCTCGTTCCCTACAAGTGCACAATTAGATTTTTGGCTTTTTACACCGCTAAACTAAAATTTGTTTTTGCAGTCTGCAATGTTTGACAAATTCCTTTTGTAGCTGAGTCGTATTTAATACTGCCGGATTATATCGATCCGTCGGCAAAGCCGACACCGCACTTATTACCTCTTATCTTTTACTTATTACCTCAAAAAAAATCCTGTCACGGGTTTTCGAAGTAAGAGTGAAGAAGGGTAATAGGTAATAAAGTAAGCCCCAAGGACTTTCGTCCTTAGGGCTTTGTGACCGCGCGGCGAAATCGCACAATTATTCTTTCGAACTGCAAGCAACGAAACCTTATGCAATTACAGGGACACGAAACATCTATCGAATACTTTTCTTTTGAACCCTGATATGTAAAATTTCCTCCACAGCGAACGATTTCACAGAATGTATAAATTTCAGATATTGCACGGGGACAAAACCCATGCGAGTTTCGTATTCAAAAGAAAAAACATCACCTTTTTTCCAGACCGAGCCTGCAATCTTTTGCATAACCATCGGTTACTTCAACACGAAAGCTCCATTCCTCTTTAATCCATTTATTCATCTGCAGCCTTCCTTTGCGGTATTAAGCGAGGAAATTAACATTCTTCTGATTGCGCCGGATTGATTTTGCAATATAGTCGGTTTCAAAAGAAGTTCAAGCCAATACTTGTTTCAAAGCATTCCTTTTGTGCTATTTCCAATTTTGAAATAAAGTCTTTTTTACCTTGGGCATACTGCGCCTCATGAATATTTGCTCCGATACTTGTTCCCGAACGTAACAGTTGACCTGTCAGAACCGATTCTTTGTATTTTGATTTAACATCACGGCAAAGAAATACGATTTGCTTTGGCAAAGTCTTTTGATTTACAACGCAAAATGCTATCCGGCATTATATTATCACCCCAACGAATTATATCATAAAACTCTTTACCTGTAAAGAGACAGTGATATGCCTCGCCGCGCTCGGCGTGATATTTTTGCCGACGCAAAAGTGATATTGTGCCGTTGGCACAGTGATATTATATTCGCCGCTTACACTCGCGAAGCGAATATCACCCGGCAACGCCGGATATCACTGCACAGCAATACCTCTCGCCGTAAGGCGAATATAACTGAAAAAAAGCGATTGCATTTTGCAATCGCTTTTTCATGGTGCGCTGAAAGGGACTCGAACCCCCGACCTACTGGTTCGTAGCCAGTCACTCTATCCAGCTGAGCTATCAACGCACATCGGTCTTTTGGACCGCCATAATATATTAGCACAACTTGAAACAAAAATCAATAGGAAATTTTTGAGATTTTGAAAATTTCTTAAATACTCAGTATATGTGTCGCCACCGTGAAATATACAACAAGCGATACGGCGTCGATTATGGTCGTTATAAACGGACTGCCATGACCGCGGGATCAAGCCCCAGCCTCTTTGCAAGTATAGGCAGCGTACAGCCCACCAGTTTGGCACAGAACACCGTCACGGCAAGCGTTATGCAGACTACAGCCATCTCCGGATATGTGACGCCGGAATGCATGAGTGCGTTGTCCACAAGCAGGATCTTAAGAAATCCCGCGGCTGTCAGTGCCAGACCGCACAGGACCGCCACCCTTGCTTCCTTCCACACAACCCTCAGCACGTCGCGCATGCGTATCTCGCCTACCGCCATTCCGCGGATTATAGTGACCGACGACTGTCCGCCTGCATTTCCACCGGTATCCATGAGCATCGGTATAAACGCAACGAGCGCAGGAAAAGCGGTAAGCGCTGACTCAAACGAGCTGATTATGCTGCCGGTAAAGGTCGCCGATACCATAAGCAAAAGCAGCCACGGTATTCTTTTTCAGCCATATGCTGAAAACACCGGTTTTTAAAGTACGGTCTGTCGTTCGGCGTCATAGCCGCCATTTTTTCGATATCCTCGGTCGCCTCGTCCTCCATGACATCCATAGCGTCATCGACCGTGACTATACCGACCAGTCTGCCGTCCTTGTCGACGACCGGCAGTGCCAGCATCGTACTTCGAAAACGTCTGCGCAACTATTTCCTTGTCCTCATAGGCATCTATGCTTATAACATTGGTCTCCATTATGTCCGACACTATGCGGTCATCGTCGGCAATAAGCAGCTCCTTGACCGACACGGTACCTATCAGTTTCCGGTTTTCGGTAACATAGCATGTGTATACCGTTTCCTTGTCGATACCCTCGCGGCGTATTTTCCCTGAACGCCTCCGCCACGGTAAGATCGACCGTATCGTCAAGAAAAAAGGTCATCTATAACCTCTTTAAGCTCGAAGTCACTGAAGCTGCGTATGAGCAGCTCCTTTTTTGTCACTGTCCATATAGGCAAAGACATCGCTTGCGAGATCCTTCGGCAGGATCCTGTAAACCAGCGGCATTTCCTTTTCGTCAAGCGTATCGAGCACGGCGGCGATATCCGCCGGATTCATTTCCTCCAGTACGGCGCGCAGCTTTACAAAGCTGCGTGTGTTCAACAGTTCGAATATTTCATCTAATATTTCTTTTTTCTCATCCATCTGACCCACTCCTTATTTTTCTTTAAAAATAAAGGCAAATAAGAGAAGCGAGAACACGACGAAAAAAAGCCGTGAACAACGGCTTTTAAGGGCGCATCCTCACTTCAGGGACATTTGGCTGAAATAGGTTTTAGAGCGACGAGGAAAAACGGACACAAGCCGTTATATCACTCCCTCTTTGTATCTTTAAACTTTTTCTTAACAATTATAAGCCTGATGATCATTTTTGTCAATCATTTTTGCGGTGTCAGAATACCACATTCAAATTGCCGCAGCCTCATCCGACAGCATCCAGTCATAAAGCACACGCGCTGCGGAGCCTGCATCTATATCGCTTTTCCTTGTACATATATGCCGCACTGCGGAATATGTATGTGCTGTCCGATATGCTGTCTGCACCCGGTGCAGCCGCCGTCTATCAGTATCATCCTGATGTCGCCGTTTTTAGTGGCTGACCGGCTTGCCGCATGGCTGTAAAAGCAACCCCGAATGAACCTTTCCGTCCGTCAAAGGGCAGATATCCGTCATACTCTCCGTTTTCAAATTGAGTATGCCGTATCATAACAGCGACTGTTACCTCGCCTGCGTGCGATCTCAAACACTTTCGGCAAAGAGAACCGGAAGGAGGTCAAACACCGATATTTCGCCGTCACTGCCGCCTGCCTCGCCCAGTTTGACAAAGTCCCGGACAAGATTGCAATTATCTGATTCTTATCAGGGTCGGCACCTCTGTCTGCGCATCGGTCATAAACACCAGCGCATCGGCGGATATTTTCCGTACTGCAGCGATGCGTTGCCCGAAAGCAGCACTTCCTTTTCGGTCGGCACAGCGGCTATGAATATGTCGCATCCGCCTGAAATCAGACTTTCTATTCCGGCTTCGAGTCCTATGACCGCAAAGTCGTCCTTTCGCTCGCCGAGAGCCGCACCTGCCAGCACCGCGGCGTGCCTTTTGACAGCTCATCTGTAGCATATTTTCGGAAAAATTTCCTGTTTGTAAAGGTCATACTTCCTTTTTTGACACGACCGTCGCTTTTTTCGCACGCCGAAAGCGGGAGGCAGCCGTAAGTAAAGCAAGTATCAGCGCAAGTACGCGTTTCATAATGCCGCCTCCGCTTCATATTTGTATTTTCATGAGTACATTCATCGCATCATCGTAAAGGGTGACATATCCGCTTGACAAAACATTCAGATATGTGCCGCCTGCAGTTTCGGGACCGCCGCATAGGTCACCGCTTCGGCAGAGTCCGGCGCTGCGGTGTCATAAATAAGATATCCGTCGGCACCTTCAAGTATCACCCTGGTGCCGAAAACGTCGCCTGTATAGGCGTAGTCCTTCCAGTCGGTCTTGTCTCCCGTCTTAACATTCAAAAAAAGCTGTTTTGCCGCCGGTTTTATCCGAGATTATCGCGATGTCGCCAAGCTTTCCCTCGACGCGACCGAAGCCGGTGAAATTTGCAAGCGTCTTTCCGGTCTCGTCAAAAACATCGGTAACGTTGCTGTATGAGCTGTAATAAATCCGTATCTGCCGCTGTCCTCAGAGAGGAAACTGCCCAGTCTCATTGCACATAAAAAGGCTTGTTTGCGGTGACCGAATAATAATCGGACTTGCCGGTCGACTGCATTGTCTTTTTGTATATCAGCTCGGTACTGCCCATCGCATAAACATTGCCCTTTTCGCACAGTACGCTTGCAGCCTGATTGCCGTTCATATCAAGGATATAGAATATACCTTCCTCGCCGCACGAAAACCAGCCGTCATCATAATTATAGTTGATGGCATTGTATTTCGGCTCGATGAAATATTCACCGTCGGGCTTTAAAACGCCGTAATTGCCGTCGGCATCCGCCACCACCGCGTATCCTCTTTTGAATTCACTGCAATATATATAATCGTCGCTTTCAAACACATCGCGGTTTGTATCCATATAATAGGCAGTGTACTGAGTTTCCTCGGTATCCGGATCGGTCTTTTTTGCACATTTACGGGGGCTAATCCTTCGGAAAATGCGCCTATGGATATGGTCAGCGTCTCGTCCTCGGTCATTTTCCGGTCAAAGGTAAAAACGAGGTTGCCCGAAAGATCGTAATAATCATAGTATTCATATGAGACCCTTTTGCCGCCCTTGCGGACCGTTCGCGGTCTTTTAACGGCAAAGCGTTCGCTTCCGGCAAGTCCTAAATAGCTGCATCCGTTTTTAAGTTCAAACATCCAGCTGCCGTCAGAGGCGGCAAGATACCTTGTACCGGCAGTGTCGGTGCTGCCTATGACCAATTCATATATATTTGTCCCCCCATCATGGGGTGATGACCGCGTCATAATACGGGTCACAAATGACAGTACCGTCAACCCTGCAAAATCCGAGAAGCGGTGCCGTAAACGAGCCGCCGTCGTTTTTATAGTTTATCATTTCACCGGCAAACGGAACTATTTCGCCGTAGGCGTCAGAGGTCACAAGTCCCCCGGCAAGAGAAGCGTCGGCGCGCTGCAGCACCGTATCGTCCGCAATATCGTATTGCCTGACATCGCCTGCGGATTGCAGCGAAAAAAATGCCTTTTCGCCGGTCAGCTCACCGCAGCCGGAAAGGCAGATAGCGGCAGCCGCCAGAACGCCGGCAAGCAGAGCTTTATGTTTCAAATGCACCGTCTCCTTTTGGTTTTTAATCTCAGTATATCACTGAAAAGCACATTAATCAACGTTCTAAATATAAAATTATTGTTGACTTAAAAAGATGCATATGTTTATAATAACATTGTGGAAGAATTGCCATAACGCCTTTAAGGAGTGATATATATGGAACGTTTTATAGTTATGCATGACATTGACATGGCTGATTTCATGAAGACGCTTGACCAGTGCAAGGGCGACGTTTTTCTTGAAACAAAAGAGGGAGACGTGCTCAACCTCAAATCAAAGCTTTGCCAGATGATGGGCATTGCAAACATCATGAAGGGCGCGATCATTCAGGAAGCTACCTTGCGCTGCACTAACCCTGAGGACGAGAGCCTGCTGTTCAGGTTCAACCTTTATAAGGAAGTTCCCGGCGAGAAAAAGGACGAGGACGACGAGGACGAATGATCCGACCGGTGACAGAGCCAAAAGCCGCTGACCGGCGGCTCTGCCCTAAAATCCCGATACAAAAGCAGACCGACAATTTTCGCCGGTCTGTTTTTTTGTGCTTTAAATAGGCATGAGCTTATCGGCAAATTATTAGCATCGGCAGCATCGGTGCACGCTTGGGCGTTTTATTCAGTGTTTCCATGCAGTTGAATTTTAGTTTAGCAACGCAGCGAGTATATTGATGGACGTAGGGCAGGGGCTCGTCTCCTGCCGTGCAAACAGCTGTCAGCTGTCCGGATCATCCGTATCGGCTATATTTTCTGCTTTTATATACTTATAATATTCCGGCTGATCGCAGCTTGCCGACCGCACCATAAAATCATAAACCTCATCACGCAGCTTGCGTCTCGCTTTGTTTGCAGGGAGCGATGTATCCGGATAAAATGGTTCGCTGACCCTGACCGTTATGAGCGGATGGCGGTTTTTGAATATTTTTCTCTCACGGTATGTCACGGTAAAGGCAGCCGCAGGACGTCCGGTTTTTACGGGGTAAAGAAACGCTCCGTCGTCGAACGGCCTTATTTTCGTATAGTATGGCCAGATATGCGCCTCGGGATATATCATCACAACCGAATGATGTTCGGCAAGGCTTTTTGTCGCCCCGAAAAACGGTATCATGCCTTTTCTTTCGGTAGGGAGAGGTATTCCGCCCAGCATACGCACCAGTATTTTCACGACCGGTATTGCCACAGCGTCGGTCGAGGTCACTATATACGCACGCTTCGGGAATGTAACAAGGGTCGGTATAAACGCGTCGCAGGCGTGCTGCGTGTGGTTCCCGTAAAGGAAAAATCCACCCTTGATTTTTTGCAGCGCACGGCGGTTTTCGATCCTCACGCCGTAAAACAGCCTGCAGAAAAGATACACAAGCGGTGTGGCTATAAACCGGTACAAAATAAACGAGCCAAGACGCCACAAAGGACCTTTTTTAAGAAATTTATAATCAGCCGTTACCTTGATCGGCTTTGCACCCTTTGGTGTTCGCAAAATCGTCGTGAAGCTCGTCACTGTAATAAATTATCTTATGAGGCTGCATGCTCTGCCGCCGTTTCGATTATCATCTTTTCCATTTCGTCCATGCAGTATTCCTGCGAAAACTTTTTTGTAAAGCCGCTGTATTCGAGACTTCTCTCGGCTCTTTTTTGGGGATCATCCAACCAGTAGTCTATTTTTTTAGCGAGATTCTCAGCATTTCCTGCCTCAAAAAGGTTATCCTCTCTGAGTGCAAAAATACCTCGCCGCACTGCGATCTGAGTTTGATATCACCGGCACAAGTCCGCAGGTTATGGCTTCAAGGCAGGCTATCGATTCTATCTCTATTTCCGCCGGATGCACATAAAGATCGGCGGAGTTTATGGTATCTACCATTTCATCCCTGCCGAAAAATCTGAAAACAGGCTGGTTTTTCAAGGTACGTGCCGCAAGTGCCTCAAGCTCGCTTTTTGAGCGGTCCGTCACCTGCAAGTATCAGCTGTATTTTGTCGGCGTACTTTGATAAAGCCACCGCTTTTATCAGCACCTTGTGCGACTTTTCGCGGCTGTATCTTCCGGTCGAAAGTAGAATGAATTTATCTTCGGCGTCGCCTGATACCGCTTTTTCCTTTCTTACAAACCGGGCGTTGACGCCGTTTGAAATGACGCGTCCCTGAGTTTTATGCCCACATTCCTTTTCAAAAACGTCCCGTATAAACTGCGTAGGGTAATGTATGCAGTCGACGTTGCGGTAGAATTTGCGGTAAAAAATATTTATAGACCGCCTTGTTAAAGCCGCGGCAGTTCATGAGAAACAAATGGCTCGACAGATTTTCCGCCTGGCAGTGGAAGCCTGCCGTGACGGTGAGTCCCTGCCTTTTGGCTTCCTTTAAAGCCGCCTTGCCGACAAAGAACGGCGTCATTATATGCACGGCGTCCGCTCCGCTTATCGCTGAACGGATAATATCCATATTGACCTTGGCAGGTGCAACGCCGTTTTTCCTGACGTAACCGTTGAATATCCCGAAATTAATCTGCGGCAGGACATAAAAGCCTTCCTCGCCGCGTCTTTTCTCGTCGCCGCAAACAATGCGGACAGTGTGTCCGCGCTGTTTTAAAGCCTTTATAAGGTTCATCGCAGCTATTGTCGTTCCGTTGTTTTCCTCGCCCAAAACGTCGCAAACAACCGTTACGGTCATTTTCTTTCCCTCCGCGGTCAAAATATTTCTTACATCTATTTTCAGCGATCAGGTGTCCCTTATGCAGTGATCGCACGGGTAAAACAAAAAACTCACCCCTTAAAATAAGGGTGAGTTTTCTATAATGACTCAGTGTCTCGAACGGAAGCCCGGTCTGCCGCCTTCTCTGCGCGGACGACGCTCGGTTCTCTCACCGTCGTCCTCGGCAACCATGCCGTCAAGCTCTATAAGCGCATCGCGGCGTGAAAAGGTTGATCCTGTCGCGGTCATCTATCTCGGTAACCTTTACCTTGATGATATCGCCGACAGATACAACATCCTCGACCTTCTCAACGCGCTTGACATCAAGCTTGCTGATGTGTACAAAGGCCCTCAACGCCGGGGCTATCTCGACAAATGCGCCGAATTCCATAAGTCTGGTGACCGTTCCCTGATAGAACGCACCGACCTCAGGTCCGTTCGCGATAATATCGATAACTCCCTTGACCGCCTCACCCTTGTCGGTATCAAGAGTTGCGATAAACGCGTCCGTCCTCCTCGATGTTGATGGTGCACTCAAACAGCTCCTGAAGCTTCTGAATGACCTTGCCCTGCTTGCCTATGACATCGCCGATCTTCTCGGGGTTGATAGCCATGGTGAGCATCTTGGGGGCGTACTTTGGAAAGCTCCTTACGCGGCTCTGAAATCACCGGCAGCATTATTTCGTCAAGAATATAATTGCGCGCGGTATGGGTCTTTGCAAGCGCTTCCTTTATTATTTCAGGTAAGTCCGTGAACCTTAAGATCCATCTGAATGGCGGTTATACCCTTCTTGGTGCCTGCCACCTTGAAGTCCCATATCGCCGTAGAAATCCTCAAGACCCTGAATATCGATCATGGTCATAAAGTCGCCCTTTACGCCGTCATCGCCGGTGATAAGTCCGCATGAAATACCTGCTACCGGAGCCTTTATCGGCACACCGGCGGCCATAAGTGCCAGCGTTGAGCCGCAGACTGAGCCCTGAGAGGTCGAACCGTTGGAGGAAAGAACCTCAGATACGACACGGATGGTGTACGGGAATTCCTCAACCGACGGAATGACCGGCAGGAGTGCTCTTTCGGCAAGCGCACCGTGACCGATCTCACGTCTGCCCGGTCCCTTGACGGCTTGGTCCTCACCGACTGAGTAGGACGGGAAGTTTAGCCCAGTGGTGGATGTATCTCTTTTCGGTCTCCTCATCAAGTCCGTCAAGCTTCTGTGCCTCGCTTACCGGAGCCAGAGTTGCAACCGACAGAACCTGTGTCTGACCTCTTGTAAAACATACCCGAACCGTGTGTTCTCGGCAGCAGATCAATCTGTGCATTTAAAGGACGGATCTCGTCTATGCTTCTTCCGTCAACGCGCTTATGCTCGGTCTTGAGCCAGTTTCTGACAACATGCTTCTGGACAAGATACATGATCTCGTCGATCTTGGCTTCCCTGCCCTCAAACTGGGGATCATACTTCTCGTGAACTGCGGCGTATATCGGAAGAAGAGCCGCGTCGCGCACGTTTTTATCATCGGTATCAAGTGCTTTTTTTGACATCCTCGATGCAAAGTTCTCGATATCGGCAAGTATCTCGGGATCAGGGATCATTTGACTCGAACTCGAACTTGGGCTTGCCTATCTCGTCGGCTATGCCCTTTATAAATTTAACGACTTCCTTGTTGACCTCATGTGCCTTCATTATGGCGTCAAACATGACCTCATCGGACACTTCGTTGGCGCCTGCCTCGATCATTGCGACCAGCTCGCCGGTGGAAGCAACGGTGACATCCATTTCGCTCTTTGCGCGCTGTTCCAAAGTCGGGTTTATAACTATCTCGCCGTCTACCAGTCCGAGCTTAACGCCGCTTATAGGACCGTCCCACGGGATGTCAGAAATTGCTATTGCAGCCGAAACACCGATCATAGCGGTGACTTCGGGGCTGCAATCCGGATCGACCGACATGACTGTCGCCACGACCGAGCAATCGTTGCGCATATCTTTCGGGAAAAGCGGACGAATCGGGCGGTCGATGCAGCGTGAAGTCAGTATTGCCTTCTCGCTCGGTCTTGACTCACGGCGCTGGAAAGAGCCGGGGATCTTACCTACCGAATACATCTTCTCCTCATAGTCGACCGAAAGCGGGAAAAAGTCCACACCCTCGCGCGGCTTTGCGGGAAGCGGTAACGTTGCAGAGCACGCAGGTCTCGCCGTACGTCGCCATTACCGAGGCGTTGGCAAGCTGTGCCATCATGCCGGTTTCAAGCTTGAGCGGTCTGCCGGCAAGCGTAGTTTCATATACCTTGCGGCCGGTAAATTCAAGTTTTTTGCTGAGACTCATTTTTTTTATACCTCCGTTGATTTTAGTTGTGGCTTTCACGGAGGGCGCACGGTTTAGCAATAGATTCGCACCCCGAAACCTCTCGGGTTGTCAATCAACTGCTAAAGAATCGCACACCGCGTGAAATTGCCTTTTTTGTGATTTTCCGACTTTCTGCTAAACTCAAGCCGACCGGACTTTTGCCCGGCCGGCTTTAGGTTTACTTACGAAGTCCGAGTTTTGCCACGATGGCACGATATCTTTCGATATCCTTCTTCTGCAGATAAGCAAGAAGATTACGTCTGTGACCGACCATTTTAAGCAGTCCGCGGCGCGAATGATGGTCGTGGCTGTTGTTCTTAAGATGCTCGGTGAGCTCATTGATACGACGGGTCAGAACTGCGATCTGAACCTCCGGAGAACCGGTGTCGCCCTCATGAACAGCGTACTCTTTGATGATCTGCTGCTTCTCTTCCTTAAGCATTTGTTTCACCCTTTCATAATATTTGTCCGCCGCAGACCGGGCAAGGGGGCAGGTGAAGCTCCCGAAAACGCGGGCTTACTCCCAGACTCAGAAAGCGGTAGCATGTTCTGACCGGCAAAAACGGATCAAAACGCGTGACGGCATACCGACACGAACGTATTATACCACACACATCTTCATTTGTAAAGAAAAAATTTTACCGCATGTTTTTGTTATCGTCTCCGCAGCGCAGAAAAAGAGAGCCGCCTGACAAGGCTGCTCTCTTTATTACTGTTTTATACCCGACAGCAGCAAGGCTGATTATACTACCTTTTGCCTGTTGAAGAGTTTGGCGAAATTTCGTTTCTGTTTCCGCCGGTGCTGTTTTTATCGGTACCGCCATCGGTATTGCCGCCGGTGTTTCCGCCGGTCACAGGCTCGGTCGGATTGCCCTGATAGGAGTTGATGATAACCTCGATCCTCGCATCGGTATTTACGCTGATTCCTCTTTCCGGATCGGTTCCTATTACCACACCGGGTAATTTGTCCTCATCGTACCTGTACGAGAAAATAATGTTGTTGTACTGATATCCTGCCTTGAGCAGCTCAAGCAGCGCCTGATCCTTGTCGAGACCCGAAACATCTATCATGCTCTTATAGTACGGGCCGAGGCTGACAACAACCTCAACCGTGGTGTTGGCTTCAACGGTCGTGCCGGCGGCAGGAGTCTGTGAGATTATCTGTCCTGCGGCATATGTGTCGCTGTACTGCTTTGAAACTATCTTGAACTTATAAAGGTCGGCAAACTCATGATCTATTGCGACCTCGGAGAACCTCAGTCCCTCAAACTTCGGCAGTGCGGTATAGCCGCTGTTGAATTCGATGGGGGTCTTTGAGGTGATCGACTGAGTATTGTCATACGACGGTGCAAAAACGCTTGACGGCTGCGAACTGCTGCTGTCTGACGAATGACCTATAATACCCATAGCCCACAGCACGAAAACAATGATTCCTGCAAGCAGGCAGGCTGTCACTATTCCGGCGACGAGGGCATACATCTTATTGCTGTTGTCCTTTTTCTTCTTAGACTTGCCGGCAGGCGCTGCCGCCGGAGCCTGTGCCTGCTGCGCCTTTGCACCCGACTGCACCTGCGGCTGAGCCGACGATGCGGAAAGTCCCCTTCTCATCTCGTCGATGGTCTGGGTACGGTCGTCCGGCAATACCTGAAGTGCGTTTGCCAGGGTTTCAAGCACCGTTTTCGGAGTTTCACGGGCAACATGTGCCGGAATGGTCATATTGTCGTTTTCAAGGCGCTCTATCGCCTCGGGCGGCGGATTGCCGACGAGTGTTCTGTATATTGTAGCGGCAAATGCATAAACATCGGTCCATGTACCCTGTGTTCCTGCCTCGCCGTACTGTTCAACTGCGGCAAAGCCGGGGAATATCTGCGAGGTCAGCGAGCTTTTTTGCGGTGCGCTCCTCGGGTATGCAGAAGCCGTTTATACGCAGCTTTCCGTCCTTGCCGACGACCAGCGTATCGGGCGAAATGCCGCGGTGGATTATTCCTGCCTTGTGCAGAGCGGAAACGGATGACACAAGCGGTGCAAACAGTGATCTTGCCTGATCCCATTTAAGCACGCCGCCGTTGCGCATAAGAAATTCGCGCAGCGATATTCCGGGCACCGACTTCGTGATGCGGTATGCGGTTCCGCCCACTTCGCGCACGTCAAGCACATCAAACAGAGCCGGCAGCTCATTGAGAGCAAACAGTTTGTTTGAAAGATCGATAAACTTGAGCAGTGCTTCGTTGTAATCAAATTCACAGCCCGACAGCATCATAACCGAGCCGTCGCCCGAACGTTCGCAAAGTCCGGTCGGGAAAATTCTCTGACATTTACGACCGTTCCGGTCACGGCGTCATATCCGAGATATGTAACGCCCTCGCCGTTGTTGTCAAGCACTTTTCCGATTATGTAGCGCCCGTCAAGCACAGTGCCTGGAGCCAGAAACGCCGGGTTTACCGGCTCATCGGGGCTGTAGCCGCATATAGGGCATTTGCCCTCGGTCAGCTTTTCGTTCATGCAGCCCGGGCAGATTTTTTTAGGATCTATCATCGCACATTTCCTTTCAAAGTAGAAATATTAAGACCATTATCCGTGTTATTATAGCACATATATCCAAAAAAGCAATACCAACTGAAATATGACTATTTCTGCGCGTCCAGAGGCAGCGAGAAGCTGGGCAGAAATTCACTCAAAAAGATATCCGCAGCAGGGAGTTGCAATGCCCTTACCGCAGCCTCGGTCGACCTTGCGGCTTCGGAAAATTCGCGGTTGCCGAGCGCCAGCTCATCCTTACATTTTATAAGCGCCGATATTTTGTCGGCTGCCTTGACTATTTTTTCGCAGGTGTTCGTCGCCGTCATGGAATATCCCGTCAAAATCGGGTCTCAGGTCATCCGGCAGCAGTCCCTCAAGGCGTTCTATCGCGGCTGACTCCATTTCATCGTAAGCGCCCTTCACCTGATCGCTATAGTATTTAACCGGGGTCGGCAGATCGCCCGTTATTATTTCGGGCACGTCATGAAACATGGCAAGCAGCGCCGCACGTTCCGTGTCTGTATTGCCGCCCAACCTGCGGTTTTCTATGACCGCCAGTGCATGGGCTATAAACGCCGTTTCGAGGGTGTGTTCGCAAAGCGACTCCTTTCTCGTATTTCGCATGAGCGCCCAGCGGTCTATATATTTCATTCTGAACGGCATTGCGTAAAAATGGCTTGTCATAGTGGATCGCCTCCGTCAGCTTTCATTATACATAACCGCATTTCAAAAAACAATATATTTAAGATAACAAAAAAATGTAATTTTGGGCTCAGAAATCAGTTGATTTATAGCGGTATTATGGTACAATAGTTATGTATATCGGCATTATCGGGAGAAAGGACGGCAAAACAATGGAGAAACCGCAGAACGCGCTCGGCAAAAAAAAAGCAGTTGAGGCTTATGACCTTTTTGATCGCTTTTTTTGTTGCGACAGCCTTTTTCATACCTTTTCTGATAACCGGGCATGGGTATTTTATCTTTTTCGGCGACTTCAACGTTCAGCAGATACCGTTTTACCGCTACTGCCACGACGCTGTGAGAAACGGTCAGTTCGGCTGGAGCTATGTTACCGACCTCGGTTCGAATTTCATAGGCTCTTACGCCTTTTACCTGCTCGGAAGCCCCTTCTTCTGGCTGACCATACCGTTCCCCGGCAGTGTTGTGCCCCTACCTTATGGCTCCGCTGCTGATACTGAAGTTTTCCCTTTGCGGCTCTCACGGCATACCTTTACATACGCCGCTTTACCGCACGCGCCGAGACTGCCATGATAGGCGGTCTGCTCTATGCGTTTTCCGGATTTTCCGTATACAATATATTCTTCAATCATTTTCATGAGGCTCTTGTTTTCTTTCCCCTGCTTTTATACTCGATGGAAAGATTCATGTCCGAAAAAAAGCGCGGACTGCTTATAATATCTGTGTTTCTCTGCTCGGTATCCAACTACTATTTCTTCTTCGGAATGGTGGTCTTTGCGGTCATATACTGGGTGATAAGGATGATATCGGGCAGCTTCCGCTTCAAACTGTCGGAGTTTCTTATAATGCTGCTTGAGTGCGTGCTTGGTCTGCTGCTGGCGGCCGGGCTTTTACTGCCTGCCGTACTCATGGTGCTGCAGAACGGCCGCCTTTCAAGCGTTATGACCGGCTGGAGCGCGATACTCTATGGCAAAGAGCAGATATTCTTAAATGTCATCCAGTGCTTCTTCTTTCCGCCCGACCTCCCTGCCCGTCCGGTATTTTTCCCGGGTGCGGACGTCAAATGGTCGTCGCTCGGCGGCTGGCTGCCGCTGTTCGGAATGGTCGGCACCATCACATGGCTGTTGTCGGAGAAAAAAGGCACATGGCTCAGAAGGCTGCTTATTGTCTGCATATTCATGGCGCTCGTGCCGGTGCTCAACAGCGCCTTTTCCATGTTCAACACGGCGTACTATGCCAGATGGTTCTACATGCCCATCCTCATGATGGCGCTTGCGACCGCTGTTTCTATCGAGGACACCGAAGCCAACTGGAACACCTCATGGCGGTGGTGCACCTTCATAACTCTCGCGCTGACCGTGGTCGTCGGCTTTTTCCCGAAAGGACTGGAAAACGGAAAGATCACCGGCTTCGGTCTTTGCACCGACGCCGCAACAAATCCGTTCAAATATATATATCAGCTTATCCGCCGCTCGTTCGACCACACGGTCAAGGTTGACGGAGGATATTATGATCTGCGGTTCTGGATAACCTGCCTTATAGCGATACTGTCGCTTGTAATAGTGCGCGCGCTGATACCGGTGATAAAATCGAAAAACACTTCCCTTTTCAAGCCCTGCATTGCCATGATATGTGTCATATCGGCAGTGTATTCCGTGTTTTTCATTGCCTGCGGTCAGTCGCACTCGTATGACATTGAAAATGTTATGATAAAAAGGACTTATAGAAGGCGAGGTCGAACTTGATATCGACGACGATGAATACGCCCGTATAGATGTTTACGACGGCGTTGACAACACGGGACTTTACCTCGGGTATCCGTCCATAAACTTTTTCCACTCGGTAGTGTCGTCCGGAATAACCGATTTTTATGAGTACATCGGCATTACACGTTCGGTCGCAAGCCGTCCGTCGGCAGAGTACGGCTCGCTGCGTTCGCTTCTGTCGGTCAAATATCTGCTTGATCCGACAATTGACGGCGCCAAGGATTTTACAAACGACAAGGGCGAGACCGAAATACCGGGGTATAAGGAGGTAAGCCGTGACGACAGCTATGTCGTCTATGAAAACGGAAATTACATACCAATCGGCTTCACATACGATTATTACATAACCGAAGAACAGCTGAACAATTTCGGGAACTCCCACAAGCCCGACGTAATGCTGAAGGCGCTGCTTATAGATGACAAGGATATTGCCCTTTTTTCAGCCGTTATCTTGACGATATCGAAAACGATTATTATTTGAAAAATTACGAATCGGGGAAGCGTTCCGTAAGCCTTGCCGACGTCTCGATAGCCACCGACTGTGCGGCAAGAGCAGCCACCTCAGCCCACTCGTTCAGTTACGACAGTAAGGGGCTTTACCGCCGCTATATCCCTTGACCGTCCGAATTATGTGTTCTTCTCGATACCGTTTGACGACGGCTGGACCGCCACGGTAAACGGCAAAAATGCCGATATCATAAAGGTCGCAAAGGGCTTTATGGCGGTTGAGGCACCGGCAGGTGAATGTACGATAAAATTCAGCTATAAAACGCCCGGTCTTAAATACGGTCTTATAATTTCCGCGGCAGCACTGCTTGCAGCCGTCATATATGTGACGGCGGTCGCAATAAAAAGGAGAAAGCATCCTGCATCTCCTGCCGAATATCCGGAGGGCGACGTTATTGAGCGCCGCACGATGCTTTACGAGGCAGCACGCGCCGAAGCCGAAAATCCCGATGACGACGGTCTGCTTGACGATATCGACCGTGACAGCCTCGACGCCTACCGCGGATTTGACGGCGGCTTTAAGATAGACGACTCGGCGCTCGGAATGTTCCGCGACAAGGGCGAGGATAAAAAATAGGCCTTGTCCAATGAGACCTCAAGCCTGTGGAATGAAACAATTTTACATATTGACCGCCCGGTATGGGGCAGTTAGTATAAGTTAAGATCACGCTTTGCAGTGCCGCTTGACGTGTGCATAAGCGTACAAAATTCAAAGCGGCAGAACGGAGACAAAATGGCACTTCTTTTCACCATCGATACTGGGCTGTGACTACCTCACACTCGGCGACACAATTAAGAACTCGAAGCGGCAGGCACCGACATGCTGCACCTTGACGTTATGGACGGCATATTTGTGCCCAACATATCTTTCGGGCTTCCCGTGACCGACTCAATAAAAAAAGCATACCTCGCTGCCGCTTGACATTCATCTCATGATCGACCGACCGCTGAGATATGTTGAACGGTTTGCAAAGTATGCCGATATTTTAGGCTTCCATTTTGAAGCCGGTTCGGATGTTTCCGAAACATTGAAGGCAATAAAGAAGTGTGGCTGCAAAACCTGCCTTACGATAAAGCCGTGCACTCCGGGCTGCCGCCGTGTTCCCGTTTCTTGACGACTGCGACATGGTGTTGGTCATGTCGGTCGAGCCGGGCTTCGGCGGTCAGAAATTCATGCCCGATGCTTTGGACAAGCTGTCACACCTTCGTGCCGAAATAGACCGCAGAGGGCTTGACACCCTGCTCGAAGTGGATGGCGGAGTAAACGATGTCACCGGCGCAGAGTGTGTAAAGGCAGGCGCCGATGTTTTGGTGGTCGGCAGCTATCTTTTCGGCACGGGCGACCTCAAAAAAAACGGCTGCCGGGTTCAAAGCGCTCTGATCATAGCGCCTATTTTTTCTATCGCGTCACCGTATAAATAGTTGAAATGTTCTCTCGTCACTGCGGCGGCGATCCTTTTTGCAAATATTTTATCGGCTGTATCACTAAGCGTATCTTCAAAAGCCGACAGGTCATCACCGTTTCCGGCTGAAATTATAAGGCGGTATTTCCCATGGCGGTAATACAGCTCGCTGCAGATGTATCCGGGGCAGGAATCGTATAAAAGCTCTGCCGCCGAAACAAGCGATGACGCCGAACAAAACTCCGCGGTCAGGACATGTGCGTTTTTCCGCGGCACCGCCGGGACCCTTATTTTCCGCACCTTTTCAGGGCTGAACCAGACCTCGCAGCCGCCGCTTTGGATCGGATATATTTCTATGGAAAGCCTTTGTGCAGCCGTAAAAAGCCCGTTTGCTCAGCCGCTTTTTGTAGAGCTTTAAAAGCACCGCTTCGGCTGTAAAACCGTACCTGCAGAAAAGCAGCCGGTCTATGTTGTAATGTGCGGTTTCGGTTTCGGACAACAGCACCCTTAAACACCCTTGTTCCCTTATGACCGTCATAGAGCGCCTCCCTTTAAAGAGTTTACAAAAAACATTATATTCTTATATGCACATCTTTTGTGTCTGTCCGTTTGCAGACCTTTCGTTTCGGTATTATTTGCCCGTTTTGTGTTAAAACTAATTGCATGAAAGCGAGGCGAAAATTATGAGTACCGATAAAAAGCGATCGGCAGGCAGACTGTTTATAAAATCCGCAGCGTGGACGCTGCTTGCATTTCTGCTGACAGCCGTCGGTTATTTCGGCGCAAAATGATAGCGGATATGTTGTAATAAGAAATTGCCATCTTAAAAATAAGACGCGCTACTAACCCCATGAAAGGACTTGCATTTATGAAAAGCTATCATGAACTGAAATCAGGATCGGATGTCAGAGGCTATGCCAGCGACATATTCGGAAATGAGATTGAGCTGACCGATAAGGCGGTCTATGACATAACGGCGGCATTCGTGCCGTTTCTGTCAAAAAATCGGGCAAAGAGCCGGGGACGCTCACCGTATCGGTCGGTCACGACTCAAGAATAATTGCGACGCCGGAGTAAGCGTCATAGACTGCGGTCTCATCAACGCCTGCGATGTTCATGACAACGGTCATGGGCAGGCTGTGACGGAGCGGTGCAGATAACCGCAAGCCACCACCCCTGCCGACCGCAACGGGCTTAAATTTTCCTGCCGTCGGGCGGACTTGACCCCCGAGGATATAGCCGAAATTTAAACGGAGCCGAGCAGGGCGATAAAGCCCCTGCGGCGAAAGGCTCGGTCACTCGCCCGTGATTTCATGGACGAGTATTCAAAAAATGCTGCGCGACCTTATATGGGCGAGCTTGGTGCAGCCGACGGTGAGCAGCCGCTTGCAGGCTATCACATAGTGGTCGACGCCGGTAACGGCGCCGGCGGATTTACGCCGAAAAGGTGCTGGCACCTTTGGGAGCCGACACCTCGGCAGTGTGTACTTAGAGCCGGACGGCATGTTCCCCAACCACATACCGAACCCCCGAAAAACGAAGCCGCAATGGCAAGCATCAGCGATGCTGTGCGTCAAGCGGTGCCGATTTTTGGCGTTATTTCGACACCGACGTTGACCGCGCAGGCTGCGTCGATCCGGACGGGGTCGAGATAAAAACCGCAACCGCCTTGTTGCGCTTGCCGCAGCGATAAAAGCTCGAAAACGAGCCGGGTGCCACGATAGTTACCGACAGTGTGACCTCCTCAGGGTCTTAAAACCTTTATAGAAAAGATCTCGGCGGTCATCATCACCGCTTCAAGCGTGGATAACAAAACGTTATAAGCGAGGCTGAGCGACTCTGCCGCGAAGTCACACACCTCTTATTGAAACATCCGGTCGCCACGCTGAAGGAAAACTGACGACGGCGCCTACCACAACAAAAATAATTATTAAATGGCGAAGCTCGGCAGAAAGGCATTTCCGACCGCATCCGCCAAAATGCCGGTCGAGCAAAGGAGGCTGCGCTTTAACATCTTAGTCGATGATTTCCATTCCTACGGCGAATGTGTCATAGAGGGACTCGAGCGCTGGTGGCCGCCAAGTCTGACCTCGGTTTCAAAATTGCCGACGACAACCGCGCGGGCATAAGGGTCAGCGTTGACGACGGCTGGTTTCGCTGAGGCTCAGCGTACACGACCCGGTCATGCCGATGAACATAGAAAGCGATAAAAGGGCGGCGTGCGTGAAATACTCGGCATGATAGCGGAGTTTTTTCTACGGCTGCAGATTCCCTGACACCGACGGGGCTGCGTCTTTATCTTTCGGAAAGCGAGCGAAGATATCCAATGAAAAAATCAGCTCAAGGGCAGCCTTCTTTTGCTGCTCCGGATCACTTATTTGGGGGCTGCGCCTTTGTCGTGCAGGAGGAAGCAGCGTCGATCGGCACCTTCACCTTTAACGGCATACCGCTTCATGATAGGCGCGATAATAATTCTGCCTCTGCTGGCATTACCGGATAACGACCCCGTTACCGGCATCAGAAAAAAAAAAGACCGATAAAAAAAGGCACTCCTTATCGGCGGCATCGTCTGTGGTATATTTCTTTTGCGGCTGCCGCGAACCCGCAGCAGTTCGGTATCCTTTTCAATCACCGATGTGCAGTCGGGCGATTCCGGGCAAGGCAGGTTTTTATAACCGGTAAGCTGTACATAGTATTGGTGCCTGTATTGTAGAGCATATTCTTTTAAAAGAAAGCCTAAAGGCGGTCGTTATATCGGTCGCCGTGGCTGTGGTGGACCAAACCTTATAAGCGTAAAATCGGGCTTTACCGTTTCGACCGGAGACATATTCCTTATACTCTGCGCTCTCGGCTATGCCATTTCAGATAATCGCCATAGATCACTGGTCAGACAAGGTAAACTGCATAGCTTTGTCGTCGATCGAATTTTTTTGTTGCAGCGTCATTTCGTCATACTGATGCTTATTTTCGAGAATCCCGACATAGAAGCAATAAAGGGCGCCATATTCCCGATACTTTATTTAGGCCTTTTATCGGTCGGTGGCGTCGCACAATATTGCAGGTCGTCGGTCAGAAATACTGCGACCCGACCGTTGCCTCTCTCTGTATGAGTCCGGAATCGCTTTTTTGCAATGATAGCCGCCTGCGTTTACTACGGCAGCCGCCGACGCTGCGCGAGGCGATAGGGGCTGCCTGCTTATGATGCTTGCGATAGTGGCTGTGCAGACACCGTTTTTAGACCGGCTGCTCAATAGGCTCTTTTAAAAGGAATACGGCGCATATATGAGCGATATTCCCGCAGGATATAAGGTCTGACAGGAAAACCGCGTCGATCGAGGTTGACCGCAATACTTAACGTCACCGTCCGGGCACCGCTTTTCATGCCGGAAGCGGAGATAGACCGGTTTGTAAAAAGCAGCGCCGCGTGGATAGAAAAAGGCTAAGAGTAAGCAACCAGCCGTGCGAAAAATGCACCGCCCGAGCCGGACGAGCAAAGAACAGCCGAATTAAAGCAAAGGCAAAGGAAATACTGCCGCCAAAGATCAGATATTTTTCCGGACTTACCGGGCTTTACCCCACATCGGTAAAGGTTACCGGTGCCAAAACGCGTTTCGGCAGCTGCAGCGGCAAAAAATGCCGTCTGCTTTTCATATCGTTTGATGCAGTACCCGGAAAGTGCCATTGACTACGTCGTGCTGCACGAGCTCTGCCACATAAAAGCACCATGACCACAGCCGGCGGTTCTGGGCGCTTGTGAACGGTATATGCCCGACTACAAATCGCGCCGCGAACTGTTGGAAATAACAGGAGGAACACTTTATGAAAGAGATACCGATGCTTGAAAACGAATACTGGTGGGGCGGCTCGACGCTCGACGGCTCAAAGCAGCCGTTCGGTAAAGAGACCAGCCACACAAGCGACTTCAGAACGGTATGCCACAATCAGACCATGCCTATGTACCTGTCAAACAAAGGGCGCGTTATCTGGAGTGACGAGCCGTTTAAAGTAACTATAGAAAACGGAAAATTTACCTTTGATTCTGACGAGGTCGTGCTTGAAAACGGCGGCAGCACCCTTCGCGACGCATATCTCTATGCCATGCGGCATCATTTTCCCTTTTCGCACAAAAAGCTGCCTGAGGAGTTTTTCAAAACCGCACAGTACAATACATGGATGCAGTTTACATACGACCCGACCGAGGAGGGCGTGCTCCGCTACGCACACGACATAATCGATCACGGCTACAAGCCCGGTATACTTATAATAGACGAAGGCTGGCACGGCAGATACGGCGTATGGGAATTTGACAAGCTGAAATTCCCAATCCCAAGCGCATGATAGACGAGCTGCACGGCCTCGGCTTCAAGGTAATGCTGTGGGTCGTGCCCTATGTCACGGCTGACGGTCTTGACTTTTTACATTCAACCATGAGGCTGTTCAATCCCGAAAATTACGACAAGCAGTTTTTGCGTACAGCCGACGGCAAGATTGCGATAATATCATGGTGGAACGGCTACAGTGCCGCACTCGACATGACAAAGCAGATTGACCGCGACTACCTTGACAACAAGCTGCAGCACACTTAATGACCGCTTACGGCGTGGACGGCTTCAAATTTGACGGTGGTCATGTCATGTCGTATGCGCCGTGGTCTATAATAAACGGAAAGCTGCCCGAGGGGTTTACCCTGCGGCGCTGAATATCGCCTGGAATGAGTTTGGCGAAAAATATAAATTCCACGAATACAAGGACACCTACCGCGGCGGCGGAAAAGCGGTCATACAGCGCCTTTGCGACCGCAACCATTCATGGGACAGGGAAGGTATAAACACTCTGATCCCCTGTTGCGATAACGCAGGGGCTTGTCGGACATCCTTATATTTGCCCCGATATGATAGGCGGCGGCGAATGGACATACCGCACACCTGAAAAAGGCGCATCTTTTTCGACCCGGAGCTTTTTGTCCGCATGGCTGAATGTTCTGCACTGTTCCCCATGATGCAGTTCTCATGGGCACCATGGGAGGCGCTGTCGGAGGAATATCAGACCTATGTATTAAAAATGGCTGAGCTGCATGCAGGTATGGCGGACGAAATACTGGCGCTTGTAGAAAACACGCGGCTAAGCGGCGAGCCGATGCTCCGCAGCCTCGAATACAATTATCCCGGACACGGCTACTGTAAAATACACGACCAGTTTATGCTGGGTGAGGACATAATGGCAGCCCCGGTCGTTACAAAGGTGTCAAAGAACGCGAGGTCGTTTTCCCCTGAGGGCAGCTGGCAGTCGCAGTCGGGCGACGGCACTGTCTACAGTGAAGGCATCCACACCGTCCCTGCACCTTTGGGCACTCTCCCGTGGTTCAGAAGGATTTAAACGGTAAGAAAACAATCGCCCCGGAAGTATCGGAAATTTCCGATGCTTCGGGGCTTTACTTTTTAACCTTATTGGTCGAGCCTTTACTCGCCCTTTATTTCACCTTTGCTGTCGTGGTAAACAACATCTATCCCGTCGCTGCTAAGCGTAACGGCACCGCTGCAATGATAGCCGGATTTTTTCCGTAAAGGGACGTGCATATGACCGGGCACGGAGCTCCGAAGGTGTCATGCACCCCTCCCGGATTCTCGGCAAACAGCTCATGCAGGTGACCGGAGAGCATTGCGGTGGGGCTTATTTTTCTGCAGCTTTTTGCCCAGCCGGCGTACCTTTCCTGCTCGACATCAAATGGCGGATCGAGTCTGAAGGTAAAAGGATGATGGCATATTATAAGCCTTATTCCGGCATTTTTATATTCACCCTTTTCGATCACCTCATCTAAAAAAATCTGTCCTCCTCATCGCGGAATGCGGAGCAGCAGACCGTGTGCCCGTATTCCGGGCAGGTATCTGCCTTGTCCTCACCGGCGTCAAGCACCACGCCCCATATAGGTCCAACCTTAAAGGTGTAATATGACCTGCCGTTCATTGTCGGTGTATAGTCTGCCAGCTGCTCGGCGTATATTCCTCGCATGTCGTGGTTTCCGCGTGAGAAAATGCAGGGTACTGCACCCTTTGTGATACCGCCCGATATGAGATATATAGCCTTGAAATACTCAATATTTCCGCAGTGGTTCGGGATGTCGCCGTTCATGATCAGCAGATCAAGCTCATCACCGAAAAAGCTTCCCGATCTTATCGGCTCATCGACAAGGCTGTGTGCATCGGCTAAATTGATGATGTTGTATTTTTCCTTTTTACACAGGGCTTGAATGTGAATTCGGAGCTTTCCGTGTTTCCGAAATCGGTGAAATACGGCTTGCGCTCGTTGATACGCCGTAAATATACGGTGTATTTCTTTTGCTCCGTCGAGCGCCGTCATCGGCACATGTGCTATATGGAGAAATCTTCCCGAACGCAGTATGCCGTTCGAATGGTCAAAGTAGCATTTCCCCTCTACCTCGACCCACATGGTACACTCGCTGTTTACAAGCGCGCAGATCTGGTATTCATCGCCCACCGCATAGACCGACGGACAGGCAGTAAGTATTTTTGATTCCATATAGTTTACTCCCGCGAAAAAGCTTCTGAAACAGAAAGGACCCCGAAGGCACAGTCTCCCCCGAGGTTCCTCAAAAAGGCAATTCGTCACACCGTCAGATAATACTTGACCAGCAGCTGCAAAAGAGTGTCCCGGTCGACACGGCGAATGAGATTGCGTGCATTATTATGCGTCGTGATATATGTCGGGTCCTCAGACAGAATATATCCGACTATCTGATTGACGGGATTGTATCCCTTTTCCTTCAAGGCATTATATACCTCAAGCATTATACGCCTTACCTCGATCTCATGCTCGTTGCCGAGGTTAAAGGTTATCGTGTTCTGGCTGCTTCCCATATCCATAATTACTGCACCTCTCTTATGTTTCATATTGTAACTCAAAAGACAGCAGTTTACAAGTTAAAATTATTGAAATATTTATTACAATAGTTTACAAAAAACTTATTTTTCAACATACCGCCGCAAAAAGCACAAATCGCACTTGACCAAAGACGGTTTTTAAGTTAGAATAAAGGGAAGTGTTTAAGATATTTGAAAAATATCGATTGGAGGATACTCATGACAAAGTATATTTTTGTGACAGGCGGCGTTGTTTCCGGACTCGGAAAGGGCGTCTGCGCGTCGGCTCTCGGCAGGCTGCTGAAATCAAGGGGCTACCGCGTCGCCATGCAGAAATTCGATCCTTATATAAATCTTGATCCGGGAAGCCTCAGCCCTCTGCTCCAGGGAGAGACCTTCGTTACCGACGACGGCGCGCTTGAGGGCGTCAACGTCGGTCACTATGAGAGGTTTTACCGATGAAAACCTTAATGTGAATTCAAATGTCACCACCGGACGTATATATTATAATGTCATAAATAAGGAGCGCCGCGGCGAATACGGCGGCAAAGCCGTCCAGGTAATTCCTCATGTCACATCCGAGATAAAGAGCCTCGTTTATGCGCTCGGCAACGCAGAGGATGTCGATATAGTTATAACCGATATCGGCGGCACCGTCGGCGATATCGAAAGCCAGCCCTTTTGGAGGCTATACGCCAGATAGCCTCGGAGGTCGGCACCGAAAATGCGCTGTTCGTGCATGTAACGCTGGTACCTTTTTATTTCCGGATCGAGCGAGCTCAAGACCAAGCCGACCCAGCACAGCGTCAAGGAAATGCTGTCAATAGGCATCCAGCCCAATATTCTGGTCTGCCGCTGCGGTCTGCCGCTTGAGGAATCAATGAGGGCAAAAATAGGTCTTTTCTGCAACATAGAAAGCAAGGATGTTATACCTTATATCCCAGCGCCGTCGGTCTATGACGTGCCGCTCAATCTTGAGTATGAGGGACTTGGCAAAGCCGTCTGCGATCATCTTGAGCTTAAAAACACCGAGCCCGACCTTACCGACTGGAGACTTATGGTCGAAAACGGCAGGCAGCCGGAGCACGAGGTGAAAATAGGTCTTGTCGGCGAATATACGGAATATCACGACGCCTACCTTTCGGTTGCGGAGGCTGTCGATCACGCCGGATTTGCAACCAAAACAAAATGCGATGTAAAGTGGATATGCTCAAACACCGTAACTGCCGACGAGCTTTCGGGTCTTGACGGCGTAATAGCGGTGGGCTACCGTTCGGAAAGCGGTCTCTCGGGATACGAGCTTGCAGCGAAGTTCTGCCGTGAAAATGATGTCCCGTTCTTAGGGATCGGCGGCGGTATGCTCGGCGCCGTGACCGAATTTGCAAAAAAATGTTGCCAATATTGAAAATGCCGGATCAACCGAATTCGAACCGGACTGCACACCTGTAGTAGCGGCACTTGTTGATGCCGTTACCGGGGACACCCTGTAGCGCGCAAGGGACTTGCCCCCGCAAAATAGCCGAAGGCTCGCTGCTTTTACGAAATTTACGGCGACGAGCTTATATACGAACGCCACAACTGTGACCATGAGGTCAACAGCAGCTTCCGACCTGCGCTCAGCGCGGCAGGCATGAAGTTTTCGGCGCTGTCCCCTGACGGACACCTGACCGAGGCTGTGGAACTCGATAAACCTCAAAGTCTACTCTTTCGTCGGTTATGCTGCATTTTCTGTTTTTCCGCTGACATGCGCGGCGGAAAAACACCTTTGAAGCGAAAAAACCGCAGAATATAGCGGTTTTTCAAGGACACTGGGGTGGTATTGGCGGGGATAGAGCGCAGTCCGAAAATCTTTGATTTTCGAGCGAGCGGCATTCCGTCCAAAAAATGCGTGTCGACTTTTTTCGACACGCTCAAGCAGCCGCCGGATTTCCGGCGGCTGCTTTCATATCGTTAGATTTCCCTGATGTGTCTGAATTCAGGGCTGTAAAAGATCGGACCGAATACAGCCGATCATTTTCTGTGGTAAGCTCGCTTACACCGTCATCCAGCTGATAAAGATGTACATAATCGACTATATACTTGTTGGTATTCTTCCATTCTTCCTCGGTCGCGCTCTGCGGCCACGGGCAGTTCGAAAAGCCGGGAGTTCCGCTTAAGATCGGATACATTTTGGTTGTGGTGAACGCTTCAACAAAGTCCGGGTCAACTGCAAGATCAAGCGTGCAGTATATCCTGCCGTCGCCTGTGAAAGAAATGCTGTGATCGGTCCAAAGCACACCGAAGGTGTGAAAATCATCGCAGAACAGCTTTGAATCGGGGCATGCAAACGTCCTGCCCCCTGCTTCAGATCGTCAAAGGAATGATGGGCATGACCTTCCTCCTTTAACTTTGCGTTCGGCCAGATATGCACATTGGCTCTGACCTCAGCGGCACTGCCGAAGCTTTCATTTACATCTATTTCAGGCAGAATACGGAGGCCTTTTTGAATGGAACTCAGCCACAGAGTGTTCCAGAATCCGCTGCCCTTGGGCAGTTTGGCGCTGGTCTCCATGTAACCGTATTTGAACTGCAGCTTTTCATATGCCCTCAGCGTTCCGCCGTAGTAGTTGTGCTCATCCTGAGAAAAGTTGACGTTGAAGCATCCGTTTTTTATGTAGGTCACATCCGGAGAGGATGACCTGAAGGCACGCTTGCCGTTTTTGCCGCTCAGCCCGTCGGGACCCTTGCCAGTGTATTCCTCATTTATGAGATACCATTTTGACGTGTCTACGCTGTCGCCGTCAAAATCGTCTATCCAGCGCGGTGTGTACTCCAGTTTGCGGTCGACAGTTTTTTCATATTCCTTATAGCTGCCGCAGAATGAGTCGGCATCGGTAACACTGTGCGATTTCAAAAGCTTCGCAAAGCTTTTTACCGCCGCAGCCGTAGCGTACGGGCTGCCGCCGTTAAGGTAAACCTTATCGCCCTCTATCCGCACGGAAAATGAATCATAATCATCGATTGCCAGGCTGCCCGAACGGTTTGTGTTACCGACAACAATTTCGTATTTTGCCGGCGCCTCGCCGACATCGTCCACAGTTTCTCTTGCATCCTTACCGTAGCAGATCTTCTTCAACGCCTCGATCTGAACCTCAGTTAAAAACGATGAATTGTAGTGCGGACGGACAATTCTGAATTCTTTCGCAGGAATGTTATTTATCTTCATGAGCGCTGCCTCCAATGTGTCCGGATTGAACCGGTTTTTACCGGAATCGTAAATTCCAAGGTCATTGTAGCATATTTTCACCAAAAATCAATGATGATTTCAAAATCAATTTATTAATAGTGCCGATTTTATCAAAAAACAAATAAATAATTTCAAAGCCCGGCACAGATACAGGCAAAAATCAGATATAACGCATGGAATCAAACCTCAAATACCGTTTTTAAAAGCAGAAAATCAATATTAATAGAGGCATGGAGGCTATGCCGGTTTTAGTTTTTATAAATCCATGGCAGACGCCCGGCTTCCGCCGGTTTGTTTTAAATCCATACAGCGATAAATTTTAGTTTAGCGGTGTAAAAAGCCAAAAAATCTAATTGTGCATTTGTAGGGAACGAGCCTTGAGTGTCGTTCCGCGCGGTTTCATTAGGTTTTTAAGGAACGACACTCAAGGCTCGTTCCCTACGTCTGTCAATTAATTATAAGAACGCTATTCACCTATAAACTAAAATTTATCGCTATATGTGCAAAAGACACGGCAGGAACAAAGTCCTGCCGTGTTGCTGCGTTATTCTGTAGGATATTCTAATATGTCAAGGCGCGAAACTGCTTACAGCACCGGTCATTTAATGCTTACCTGCCAAAATTCATGTACCAGCCGTCCTTCTGGAAAATCTGTACATAGTCGATTATAAAACAGGCGCGCTCATCAGACCAATAATCGGCGTCGAGCAGCGGATTCAAAATAGACGAGCCGTCGCTCCTTATCTGCTCCGGCGTTTTGTTGAGCTGATTTGATCCGACCAGCATGGAGAGCATTATATAATGCGGTATTTTGTAAAGATGCTCATTGTTTGTGCCCTTGTAGGTATAGGTGAACGTGACTTCGCCGTCGCGCACGCAAACCACCTTTTCCTCATCCCATATGGCGCCTATCGAATGATATTCCTTATTCATGGAATTATCATAATTAGCTTTGTATTCCTCGGTCAGGACCCCGGACGTTCGGCAAACGAACCATACTTTTGTAACAAATGAGTGCGCCGGCGTGATATCAAGATATTTTCCGTCCGGCCCCTTTAAAAACTCATGCAGATAGTTTACATAATATGATCCGCCGCTCCAGCACTCGGCTATATCGATCTCCATATGATCCTGCTCGTTGCTCCAGGTCCAGAAGTCACTCCAGATACCGTCACCGTCGGGTATTCTCGCGCTCATTTCCATATCCGTATGTGAAATTGAGCGAATTTTTTCGTGTTTATCATTGAACCGTAGAAGTACTTATCATCATACGTCGCCCTTTAAATACAGCTTGCCGTCGTTTGTATAAAGGTTATCGGCGGTACTTGAACGATAGGGTCTCATGCCGTACCAGTCGTTGAATTTTTTTCTCCTCCTCACCCTCCTTTATAAACCAGAACGAGCGGTCGAGGGTGTCAAATTCATCCGTCCATTTGAGTTTATAGCCGTCCAGTACCGCAGCGCTTTCCGAACAGCTTTCCTTCACGGCTGAGGAAATAAGTTCTCCCGACGCAGTGCCAACCATAGCCGTCAGCTTCTGAACGGCGACGGCGGTGGAATAGTTTTTGCCGCCCGATACATACAGCCGGCTGCCGTCAGGTCTCAGCTCGTACTCGTTTTTTGAGAGCGAGTCGGCAACGCCGTCCCTGTTTGCCTTGTCGATGATTATTTCATATTCCGACGCGGCGGAGTCGTCCCTTATAATATCGAGCGAATAGCCCGTTTTTTGCAGCAGCGTATCATGCAGCTTTTCGGCTTCCGACGACACAAGATATGACACGTTATACCTCGGCATAACTATCTTATATTTTCCTATATTTACACCCGACAGTGTGATGTCGGTATAATTCTCAGTGTCTTTGTGCACATCGACCGTTGACGTGTCGAATTTACATTCCCTGCAATAGGTTTCTATGAAGTGTGAAACGGCAGCATTGAGCGCATCATCGCTCATGGCGTTTATAACTATACTGCCGTCAATAAATGCAACTATATATTCGTTTGCACGTCCGGTGCCGTGCTCCCATATCATCTGCTTTGCCTTTTCGACTGCGGACGCGAGGTTGCACCGATTATTATTTCACCCTTCGGATTGACTTCGGTCGTATCGTCAACATTGCTCAGCCTTTCACCGGTATTTTCCTTTACGGCTTTAAAATGCCTGAGGCAAGCGCCGACATTTTTTTCGTCACCGCCCGTGCGGACGACCGAAAACCCCTTTTCGCAAAATCAACAACCCTTTGTGCGGAATCTTTGCTGCCCGAAGTCCCGGTACCGTCCGCTGTTTTATCGTTGCAGCCTGCAAACAGTGTAAACGCAAAGAGAAACATAAGTGTAAGTGCGATATACCTTTTCATAAAAAAAGCACCATCCTTTAAATTATATTTATTTCACCCTGAGTGTGATTTCCCCTGTGTTAAGAACCGTTATTCCCTGATCGCCAAAGACCTTGAGTCCCCCGTCATCGTCTATTGAAATTGCCGTAGCGCTGTGCGATATTCCGTTTTTTATATAGGTTATTTCCCTGCCTATGACCATAGAATGCTGCCTGTAATCTTCCATAAATGATCTGTCGCTGAGATCTTTTATAAGACGCAGCAGCTCTGCTGCGACCTCTGCCGCAAGACGGTTGCGGTCAAGCCGCGATACGCCGATACTTGCCGCCGTTTCCCCGACCTCCGGCGGAAAGCTTTCCGTGGTGACATTTATCCCTATTCCGACAATGACGGAAAGGTCGGTGCCGCTTTCAAAATCGGTCACAGCCTCGGTCAGTATGCCGCACACCTTTTTGCCGTTTATAAATATATCGTTTACCCATTTTATCTGAGGCCCTCATGTCGGTCAGCTTCTCTATGGCGCGCACGACCGCGACCGCAGCCGCTGCTGTGACCGAAAGATTTTCCGACAAAGATGTGTCCGGATGATACATAAGCGACATGTAAAGTCCCGTTCCCGGCGGCGAATAAAAAGCTGCGTCCGAGCCTGCCCCTGCCGGCGGTCTGCTGCTCAGCCAATATAAGCAGCGGTCCCGGCGTTTTATCGGCAACCCGCTTTGCTCGGCATTGGTTGAATCTATCGATTCAAATACCTTGACCGAAACACCGTCAAGACGGCTGTCGGCGAAGGCGCAGACCGCCTCCGCCGACAGAACCGCCGTGCCACCGCACAGCGAATATCCTTTATTGGTCACAGCAGATATTTCGTACCCGTCTTTTTCTGAGAGCCTCCACTGCCTTCCAGACAGCGTTTCTTGAAACGCCGAGCGTGTACGCCAGAGCAGCCCCTCGAGAAAAACCTGCCGGGAGAGGGGACAGTATTTTTATAAGTTCCCTTTTTACTGACATCTGTTTACCGTTTTGAGCTTTATGCCCACCACATTTTGCCTGCGGTTTCGGCAATAAGCAGCGGCTTTAAGAAGGAAGCAGCCTTTTCAAGTCCCTCGGTCTTGCTCATGAGGGCGTCCTCGTGCTCAATGCTGACGGCATAATCGTAGCCGGCAAGTTTCAAAGCACTTATAATGTCACGCCAGTAAGCCTCGCCGTTGCCGAAGCCGACCGTTCTGAACAGCCATGAGCGATGCCTGAGGTCTCCGTAAGGCTTGGTATCAAGTACGCCGTTTATAGCGGTATTGTACTTGTCAACACGGGTGTCCTTTGCATGGAAGTGGAAGATCGCGTCGCCAAGTTCTGATATGACCTTAACGGGATCCATTCCCTGCCAGATAAGATGGCTCGGATCGAGGTTTGCGCCGAGTTCCGGACCTACAGCCTCGCGGATCTTCTTCATTGAATCGGTATTGTAAACGCAGAATCCCGGGTGCAGCTCAAACGCAATCTTGTTAACGCCGTGTGCCTTTGCGAACTCGACTGTCTTTTTTCCAGTAAGGAATAAGCACCTCGTTCCACTGCCAGTTAAGTATCTTTCCGTAATCCTCCGGCCAGGGACAGGTGACCCAGTTCGGGTACTTTGAATTTTCGCAGTCGCCCGGGCAGCCCGAGAATGTGTTGATCTGATGCAGACCCATTTTTTCGGCGAGAAGGATGGTGTTTCTGATCGTCCTGTCATACTTCTCGGCAATATCCTTTTTGCGGATGTACGGGATTTCCGTGGCAGCTCAGAGCGCTGACGGTAAGACCGGAGTCTGCTATGGTATCCATAAACTCCTTGAATTTGCCCTCGTCGGCAAAAGCAGTACTTCCGGGTTTGCGTGTGCGTTTCCGGGATATCCGCCGCAGCCGATCTCGATCATCTCAATTCCGATCGATTTGAAATAGGCAAGTGTCTTTAAGCGACATGTCGCTCATAAGTGTTGTAAAAAACTCCGAGTTTCATTAAATATAACCCCCTGATTATCTATTGCGGCAGACATCTGTCCGCCTTATATAAATAATACCTTATTCACAATTATTTTCAAGTATTTATACATAAAATACCTGTGCTATGTACAATTAAACGGTAATATCGGATTTTGTATATGCGTCTTGAAAACAGACGCCGAAAATGTTATAATTGTGCTTGTCAGACCAAGATACTTTTTGTTTTAAGGAGAATGCCGGGTGATAAGATACGCCACCATAGGTACAAGCAGCATAACCGAAAATTTCATAAAAGCGACCGAGCAGAATGACAGCGAAATGACCCTTGCAGCCGTTTATTCGCGCAGCAGAGAAAAGGGCGAGGCGCTGTCGTCAAAGCACGGCGATGTTCCGGTGTTCTGCAATATGGATGAGCTTTTAAAAAGCGAGCTTTATAGATGCGGTCTATATCGCAAGTCCCAATGCACTGCACTATGAGCAGGCTTTTAGTGCGCTGCTGTCAGGCAAGCATGTTTTATGCGAAAAAAGCCGGCGGTTGTCGAGCCATGGCAGCTCGAAAGGCTGTTAAAGCTGGCAGAAACCACGGGGCTTATATTTATGGAGGCGCTGATCGGCAGGCACATTGACACCGCGCAGGCGGCTGTGAAGGACGCTTTAAAACGGCTCGGCAGGATAAGTCATGTGAGGCTTGATTTTTCCCAGCGCTCGTCAAAAATACAACAGTTTTATGATGGGAAATCACGAAAATATATTTGATCCGAAAATGGCGACCGGTGCGCTCATGGATCTCGGCGTATACTGTGTTTATCCGATGTGCGACTGGTTCGGTGTGCCAAAAAAAATATAACCGCATGGTGCACAAAGCTGTCTTCGGGAGCCGACGGTGAGGGCGGCGCACTGTTCGGTACTCTGACTTTGGTGCCGTGCTGACCTATTCAAAAACCGGTCAGAGCAGTATCGGCTCCGAGATCATCGGCGATAACGGCACACTTGTCATTCCCTTTATCTCAAAGCTGACAGACATATACTTTTAAAAATACGGACGGTACTGTAAAATGCTGACCGGCGACATGGATAAGCCCACCCTCATGAGCTATGAGGCGAGGGATTTTGCCGGTATATAAACGGCAATCACTTGGAAAGATACAGGGCTGACAGTGAGTTGGCGCTGATGTCTGCCGTGTCATGAAGGAAATCAGAAACAAAGCAGGTATAAAATTCGGGGTGTAATAAATGGATTACAGTATGCTCAGAGCATCGGTGTTGGGGTCAAACGCACTCCCTAAAGACGCCGAAAAAATATTTTGATCAGATACAGTTGTTCAGGGACATGATGATGCGGTATCAGTGCGCCATGCGAGGTGCAGACCAAGCTGCAGGTGCTCAACAACGACATGGCGGTGAGGTACCAGCGCAACCCGATAGAGCTATAAAGACGAGAATCAAGACCCGATCAGCATTGTTGAAAAAATGAAGCGGCGCGGTCTTAATATAACGGTCGGCAACATGGTCAGAAATCTCAACGATGTTGCAGGCATCAGGGTCATATGTTCGTTCATTGACGATATATATACGAGGTTGCACGCATGCTGGCGAGACAGGATGACATAAAGGTTCTGACCGTCAAGGATTATATAAAGAATCTAAAGGACAACGGATATCGCAGCTATCATATGATAGTCGAGATCCCCGGTGTTTTTCCGGACAAGACAATGAACATGCGTGTCGAGGTGCAGATATACGGACCATAGCGATGGATTTCTGGCAAGCCTTGAGCACGACCTGAAATACAAGAAAAACGACATATGGAGCGAGGACATAAGCCCGAACTGCTCAGCTGCGCCGAGGTCATAAACGATACCGACAACCGCATGATGGCTATACGCGACCGCATATATGAGTTCCGCAGAAACAGTGAAAAGTACGATGAAAAAGAAAAAACCGCGAAAGAAACAGGCGGCACGCCGCCGTCAGAGCAGTAACGGCGAGTCCGCAAAAAAGGCAGGAGTTTTCTCCCTGCCTTACGTCCTTATGTATAGGACCGAACGATCCGGATTTTATTTACGCCGGTCTCCACATTTACCCGTTCCGGTTATTATGCCGCCGCCGACCACGATGTCGCCGTCGTAAAGAACGACCGACTGTCCGCAGGTTATCGCTCGCTGCGGCTGGTCAAAGGTTATTTTAACACTTCTGTCGTCGGCAAAATCAACGGTGCAGGGCGCTTCGGTCTGGCTGTAGCGCACCTTTGCCTTGTACCGCGCTCCGGCGGTAAGACTATCGACCGATAAAAGGTTCAACTCACCTGCGGTCAGCGTGCGTGAGAACAGCTCATCCTCGTGCCCCAATACAACGGTGTTGCTTTCAGGGTCAACCTTTACGACATACATTGGCTCGCCAAACGAAATGCCAAGCCCTTTACGCTGACCGACCGTGTATCTTATTATACCTTTTATGCCTGCCCAGAATTTTTGCCGTTTTCTATCGACAAAGTCACCCTCCGGGTAGGTCTTTTTGTGTAATCGGTTATAAAATCGGCGTAGCAGCCGTTTTTCACAAAGCAAATGTCCCCCTGACTGTCATGCTTTCCGGCATTTATAAAGCCGTTTTCCTCGGCGATCCTTCTTGTCTCGCTCTTTATAAGACCCCTAACGGGAACGCTATGTGGGACAGCTGATCTTTGGTGATCGACCACAGCACATAGCTCTGATCTTTAGATGCGTCAAGCGCCTTTTTGAGCAACGGTCTGCCGTTTTCGTCCGGTTCTATCCTTGCGTAATGACCGGTCGCGACCGTGTCGCAACCAAGCTCTACAGCGCGGTCAAACAGCCTTCTGAACTTCAGAAAACGGTTGCAGTCGATACAAGGGTTGGGCGTTGCTCCGGTCTCATAGCTCCTTACAAATCCGTCGATAACCTTTTCCTTGAAATTATCGGAAAAATTGAAAACGTAATACGGCATTTTGAGCGACACCGCAACGTTGCGCGCGTCCTCAACGTCGTCGAGCGAACAGCAGGTGTGTCCTTTTGACAGACCCAAATCCTCGTTCTCATACAGCTTCATGGTGACGCCTATGCAGTCGTACCCGGCATTTTTTCATAAGCAGCGCGGCAACGCTCGAGTCAACGCCGCCGCTCATGGCTATCAGTGCTTTCCTTTGCATTTTAATCTCCGTTCGTCCGCTAAATCGTCAGCAAAAACAAGCTGCCGGTCTCCATCAGCGGCAAACGGAGATCGGTCCGGCATGTTTCGCGGCTGCTTTTAACAGAAGGCAGCTGTGAACGCCGTATTTATATTGTGGTCAGCGTGGTATTTTACGCTGTCACCCAAGCTTCTATCATGCGGTCGATGCAGACGCGCGCCTTCTTCATGGTATCGTCCGGAAGCGTTATGCTCTCTCCGCCAGTGCCGCAGACGGCGTTGTAGACGTCGACCAGCGAGGTGGACTTCATATTTGGACATATGAGTTTTTTGGAAAGCGCGTAAAACCGCTTGTTTGGACATTCATACGACAAATGCTCGGCAATGCTCATTTCGGTACCGATTATAAACTCTTTTTTGTCGCTGTTTTTGGCATACTGCATTATGCCTGAGGTTGAGCCCACATAATCCGCAAGCCGGACGACGGCAGGGCGGCACTCGGGGTGCACCAGCACCTCTGCCCCTTTGTGCGCCGCACGGGCGGCTTGACCTCGTCGGCTGTAACCGCAGCATGTATCGGGCATCCGCCCTGGAGCAGATGGATGTTTTTATCCGGCACCATCTCTGCCACATACGCACCGAGGTTGCAGTCGGGTATGAAAAGTATACCCTTTTTTCGGGCAGCGAGCTTACTATTTTTACCGCGGACGACGATGTCACGCAGACATCGCAGACGGTTTTCAGGTCTGATGTGGTGTTTATGTACGCCACAACGGTGCAGCCGGGGAAGCGCTGCTTTGCGGCTTCAATGAGCTCCTTGTCCATCTGCTCCGCCATGGGGCAGCCTGCCGACGGCTCTGCCAAGATCACCGTTTTTTCCGGGGACAGCAGCTTGACCGTTTCAGCCATAAAGCGCACGCCGCACATTATCACATTTCTTTGCGGCACCTTTGTTGCGCTGACGCTCAGTGCGAACGAGTCGCCGGTAAAATCGGCTATCTCGGTTATCTCATGTGCCTGATAGCTGTGCGCTAAAAATACATATATCCTTTTCCTTTTTTATACGCAGTATTTCTTTCTGCATTTCGTAAACAGTCATTGCTTTTCTCCGTTTCTGCCGCTTATAGGGCTGCTTATCATGAATTTGAAATTTCGTCTATTTTATGAGTTCTTCCTCTGAGAAAGCCGGGCTTTGCAGACATTTCAAACTGTCCTCTATCTGCTCCGGTCTTGACGCGCCTATAAGGACTGAGGTCACCGCGTCGTTTGAAAGCACCCAGCCGAGCGCCATCTGTGCCAGCGACTGTCCGCGCGACAGCGCCATATCGTTAAGCTTTCTTATCTTTTCTATCTTTTCATCTGTAAGCGACGCTTTTTTTAGGAACGCATTGCGCGCGGCGCGGCTGTCCTCCGGAATACCGCCGAGATACCGGTCGGTCAGCATTCCCTGCGCTAAGGGGCTGAAGCATATAATCCCCCTGCCGTCGTTCTTTGCCGCGTCCAGCAGTCCGTTTTTCTCGGGCGTGCGGTCAAATATCGAGTACCTGTTCTGATTTATGATGAACGGCACATGCAGCTCGTCCAATATAGCCGCCGCCTTTTTCATGGTCTCGCCGTCGTAGTTTGAAATACCGGCGTAGAGCGCCTTGCCGGAGCGCACCGCATCTGCCAGCGCCTGCATGGTCTCAAAAAGCGGTGTGTCGGGCGTCATTCTGTGGTGATAGAAAATATCAACATAGTCGAGCTTCATGCGCCTGAGGCTCTGATCGAGGCTGGAAAGCAGATATTTCCGGCTTCCGCCGTCTCCGTAGGGGCCTTCCCACATTGTGTAGCCTGCCTTTGTCGATATTATAAGCTCGTCCCTGTAATGACTTAAGTCGTCGTGCAGTATCCTGCCGAAATTGATCTCTGCGGTACCGGGGTCGGGTCCGTAATTGTTGGCAAGATCAAAGTGTGTTATGCCGTTGTCAAACGCGGTAAAAGCACATCTGCCGCATGTTTTCAAAGACATCGTGCGAGCCGAAATTGTGCCAGCATCCCAGTGACACTCTCGGCAGAAGCAGTCCCGATCTGCCGCACTTTTTTAAAGGTCATGCGTTCGTATCTTTCGTTTGCTGCTGTATACATAAGACTTTGCCTCCGAAAAGTATTCTATCATTTATTATCTGTAATGTAAAGCAAATCAAGCCTTTTCTTCCGGCAATACGGCAGAAAATTTTAAGGTCACGGTCGTTCCCTCATCGGGAACACTTTTATCGTGACACATGACTCGTTGCCAAATGCCAGCTTCAGGCGCTGGTCAACATTTCGACCCCCGGAAGCCTGTGCCGCCGCCAGCACCGGACAGCGCCGCTTCGCACTGTTCCTTTGTCATCCCAACGCCGTTGTCCGCCACGTCTATGGCTATAAAGTCACCGTCCTTCCTTACCGTGACCGTTATCCTGCCGTCGTCCGCTATCTGACCTATACCGTGATAGATGGCGTTTTCAAGCATAGGCTGGATTATTACCTTGCAGCAGGAATATCCTGACAGCGACTCGTCAACGTTAAATTCACACTCGAAGCGGTCGCCGTAGCGGAAGCTTTGGATGACCATGTAGCTTTTCGCGTGGGTTATCTCCTCGCCGACCGTTATCAGCTCTCTGCCGCGGCTGAGCGATATTCTGAACAGCTTTGCCAGTGCCGCCACCATTTTTGCGGCGTCTTTTTGTGTTGCCGGCTTCGCACATCCACTGTATCGAATCAAGCGTGTTGTAAAGAAAATGCGGATCAATCTGCGCCTGCAGAGCCCGGAACTCGCTTTTGCGGCGCTCCTTTTTCGCTCTCTCTTATCTCGGTGATAAGCTCCTTTATCATCGACACAGTGTGACCGAACGACCGGGACACTGCCTCAAGCTCCCGTATGTTCGGCGCTGAAGCATCATATTCATAGCTTTCGGCGTTGCTTTCAAACTCACCCATCGCCTTTATCAGCCGGCGCACCGGACGTGTGACCAGCCTGTCGTAGACACAAAGATAAACAGCTGCGGATATGACGCATATCAGCACCGAAACCGGTATTACTATCGCAAGCGAGCTTTTTACGGCGGCGTTTATTTCATCGGTATAGGAAATTCCCACAACGCGCCAGCCGTGTGCACCCACCGTGTTAAGAATCTTCACGGTGCTGCCGGTCACGGTATAACCGTCGGCGCTGTCGCGCACAAACGACGTGTCCTCATATTTTTTGCCCTTTATGAGTAGGTCGTGCTGAGGGTGGTATATAATGTCGCCGTTCTTGTCGGTTATAAAGCAATAGCCTTCAATGCCTACACCGGAACGGTCGATAAATCCTGATATATCCGAAAACAGAAAATCGGCGGCTATGAGTATCTCTCCGCCGGTCACGCCGCACATCTGCCTTACGGCTGCGGTTATTACCGACGGCTCGGTCTCAAAAAAGGGTCTCGGTATGCGGTCTGCCGAAAACCGCGCCGTCTTTAAGGGACACGGCGCTTTCATACGATTTATCACTGACGGCTCCGGTTTTGAAGGTCTTGCCGTCGGCGCCGCAGGCAAGCAGCTTCCGCTGCGGTCGTATACCATTACAGCCGAAATATCGCCGTCGAGCCGCGCCGCGGAATCTACCAATCTTTAATTATCCCTGCCATGTCCTGCTGATCATTTATGCCTGCCGCAATGCGGCGTAAAGCTTCTCTCACGCCTGGACAGCAGCTCAGCCATGGTCTCGGCTGTCTGCTTTACTGTACGGGTGGAGTCGTTTATCGCGTTACTTTTTTTCATTGCCGACCCGTAGACGACCGCGAATATCACGGCACAGGCGGCAACGCTTGCCGCCGCTATGACCGCCGCAACGGTCAGTGTCACCGCCGACAGCGAAATACTGCGGCGCTTTTTTATTACCGGTACAGGCTTTGCCGTCGGTCATTTGTATCCACCTCTTTAAAATTTTCAGCGGTGATTTTCACGCAGCTTGTTTGGCGACATTCCGTAATACTTTTTAAAGCAGTAGCTGAAATAGTGCTGATCGCTGTAGCCGCATTTTTCGGCAATTTCAGGATCCTCAGCGATGTCATCACCAGCATATCATATGCCGCCTTCATTCTGCGTTCGGTCAGCAGCGATATAAAGTTGTCCTTCCTTGTCTTTTTTATAAGGGTGCTGAGGTAGTTCGGACTTATGCCGAGCCTCGCGCTGACCCCTGCAAGCGACAGCTGCTCGTCGGAGTATTCCCTCGATTATCTCGACCACACGGTCGCATATGACCTCGGTCTCACGTTTTCTTTTTGCCGGCGATTATGCTTCTTGCACCGAGACAAAGTTCGGTAAGGTCATGCTGCATGGTATCGTCGGTCTCGTAAAACAGCGTTTTTGCGTAGACCGGGCTTTTGCGTACAAGCTCCGACAGCGCCTCGCGGTCGGCAACGGCACCTGACCGTGCGGTGCACCGTGGCAAGTATCTGCATCATAAGATAATCGTCGTTGCGGTCCTTTTCTGGCTGTACAGCTTGTCCAGAAATTCGGTTATCTTTTCATCAGTACCGGTTTTCAAAATCTGCTCCAGCTTGAAAACCGATTTTTCGATATCCTCATATTCGCTGTCAGTGCCGTGCTCCTGGTCGTCTATAAAGCGTATCTCACCGGCTCCGTCGGACGTATAGCGCCGTGCCGTCAGCGCCTCAAAGCAGGCTGTTCCGCAGGCTGCAAGCGAGTCGGTCTCGCGACTGATACCGACCGTGCATTTTTGAGCCCCCCAGCAGCCTTTTTGGCGCTCTGCAATAAAGCTCCCTTTGAAGGCAGATCCATCACCTCCGGACAATGTGCCCTTCGGCACTGTTATGAGCGAAATTATTCTGCCGCCCACAAAAAAGCTTTCGGACGACGCGTATTTTTCTGAATATTGTATCTACAAACGGTATGTGGCTGCGGTCGGTCTGCGCCTCGCCGTGCGGCTTTGCAAACTTTGCTGACCGCAACGCCGAAGCCTACCGGCGACTCATCGCTATTATGCCGAGCTCCCTCGCCTTTGGCAGAAACGCCTCGTCGCGGTACTGCCCCTTGTCTCCGAGCAACAGCGGCAGCAAAAGCTCTCTGTCTTTTTTCAAGGCGGAGCTGCAGCTGAGCCCTCCGCTCTGCGTCTCGCCCTTCATCTCGCTTATGCGGCTGTCCATTATACCGCGTATTCTTATAAGTTTCCTGCGTCAGCTCCGGACGACGATACCGGCTTTAAAATGTAACTTATGACATTGTATTTTTATGGCGGTCTGGGCATAGAGTAAAGCTGTCGTATCCGCTTAAAATGACTATCTGTGTGGCGGGGCGTATCTCGCGTATGCGCGAGGCAGCTCCAGCCCGGAAAGTATGGGCATTTTTATATCGGTCATGACGAGGTCGGGTTCAAACTGTTCGACCATTTTCGAGCGCCTCGGCGCCGTTTCGGCTGCTCCGACCACCTCAAATCCGGCGGACTTCCAGTCGACCGAACGCAAAATGGCTTCTCTTAAGTCCCTCTCGTCCTCCGCTATAAGCAATGTATACATTCCTTTGCCTCCCGTCCGACCAAAGTGGTCTTTCATACCTTTAATTTTACAAAATATTGTGTCCGATTTCAAGGGCTGACAGACCGATTTCTTTTTAAATACCGCGAATAAAATAATATTTGCACTGTGTTTTTGCCGTTAAACTGTTGACAGAACGATGTAAAAAGTGTAAAAATGATAATCGGTATAGTTTTGTTTTTAAAGGGCGGATCTCTGCTTTTTTTGCCACTTTGTCTACAAAAGAAAGGAGGAATCGTGTTGATACTGTTACCGTGCTGTATTCCGAAATAAATATTCTGTGTATGGTGATAATGATCGTAATTGCGATCAAATCGGCGGTCTCCGGCTTCGGACATTCGGCGAGTGAGGCTGTTCAGAGCCTCGGTCTGGTTTGCAGCCGCCGCAAACGGTTTCGATTTTTTTGTGGAACTTGAATCTCAGGTGTCAGTGGCCTGTAAACGCCACTTTGATGTGGTGTATTGATTTTCTCTATTTTGTCTCTTTCGGACTGTCATCGTACTGCTGGCTTATCTTCACCGAATCGAGAATAAATAAAAGCATTCTGAAAAGCAAATCAATCCTGACACTGCTTCTTGTGCCGCTGGCAGTGCTTGTGACACTGTTGATAGCGTCCTATTTCAACGGATGTCTGTTTTATTTTGACGCAGCAGGCACTTATCACCGCGGCAGCCTTTTTTACCTTCAGCAGATACTGTCCTACTGTTACTTCTGTGTTTCGTCTTTAAAGGTGTCTGACGGCGATATTCAAAAAAGAAAACTATGATCACCGTCTTGACTTCCTGACCCTTGCGTCATTTATGGTCGCACCGCTCATAGGCGGTGTTATACAAATCATTTTTCAGGATGTTCCGGTGCTTTCGGTTGGAATAGTGATATCATTCCTGCTTGCCTATATAAATATTATTGAGAGTCTTATTTCTCTCGATCCGCTGACCGGGATCTCAAACCGCAAAAAGCTTCTGCAGCAGCTTTTATACAGGCTGCAAAATATAAAGCCGGACGAAAAAGCTCTATTTTCTTTTTTATAGATGTGGATAAATTCAAGCGGATAAACGACAGCTACGGTCACGTTGAAGGCGACAGGGTTCTTACGGATATTGCCTTGCTTCTGACCAGGCATACGACCGGCACGGACAGCTGTGTCGGAAAGGTACGGCGGTGACGAGTTCGCCGTAATATTCACATTGAAAAAGACAATGAGTGACGATATATGCGCCAGATTTATTGAGTGTCTTCACGATAATGATATCACTGCCGGAGGAGAACATAAGGTGACTCTGAGCATCGGCTGCACCGAATGTACTCAGTCTGACAGCATAAAGGACATTATCGCCCGGGCGGATAAAGAAATGTATGAAATAAAAAAGCATAAGGCCGTTGATCATTGCATATCATAAGGTCAACAGACGGCTTTTTTAACATCGGCGTAATCAGATTTGAGGAAATTTTGCGGCGCTGCCGCATTTATAATGAAAGGTGTTTGAAAAATGAGCGAGTATATCAAGTATTCTATGAACAGCTGAAGACCTTCTGTGAGGACTGCTTCTGCCATTTCGGCTTTACGCCGGATGAAAGCGGAATAATCACCGACGTGCTTCTTATGTCCGATCTTTTCGGCATTGAGTCGCACGGCATGCAGAACTGCGCGCTACCACAAGGGTATTGAAAAGGGTCTTATCAAGGTCGATGCAAAGCCTGAGATAGTTTTTGAAACCCCGGTATCAGCCGTTATTGACGGTCACGACGGCATGGGTCAGCTTATCTCACACAAGGCTATGGAGATAGCCATTGAAAAGGCAAAAAAGGTCGGAATGGCTGTGGTCACGGTACGCAATTCGAACCACTTCGGTATTGCCGGCTACTATGCAAAAATGGCTTGCGACGCAGGCCTGCTCGGAATGGCTATGACCAACAGTGAAGCAATAATGGTGCCGACCTTCGGAAGAAAGGCGATGCTGGGCAGCAATCCTATCGCAGTTGCGATGCCTGCCGAACCGTATGATTTCTTCTTTGACGCATCGACCACCGTCGTCACGCGCGGAAAGCTCGAAATATACAACAAGCTCGGCAAGCCGCTGCCACAGGGCTGGGCGCTTGACAAGGACGGCAAGGGCACTACCGATGCCGCCGACGTTCTGAAAAACATCGTTGCCAACAAAAAAGGCGGCGGAATCATGCCGCTCGGCGGCGAGACCGAGCAGACCGGCAGCCACAAGGGCTACGGATACGGAATGTTCTGCGAGATATTCACATCTATACTGTCTATGGGTCTCACTTCGAACCACACCCATACTGACGGCAAGGGCGGAACCTGCCACGGCTTCTTAGCCATCGATCCTGCCGTGTTCGGCGACGCTGCGGCTATAAAGGAGCACCTTTCGGTATTCCTCAAAGAGCTTCGTGAGTCGCCCAAAAAGGAAGGCGAGACAAGAATATACACCCACGGAGAAAAAGAGGTCTTTGCAGAAAAAAGACAGGCGCGAAAACGGTATAGCGGTCAACATCAACACGGTTGCCGAAATGTTCGACATGTCACGCTATGTTGGTCTTGACCCGGTGAAATACCTTGGAGACGTAAAGTTTGACGACGCAAGGGCAAGCTCGTATAAATAATAATGCTGCCGAAAGATTGCTGAATTAAAGATCGGTTATATAAAAAATCCCGGCGGAAACCAAAAATGTTTCCGCCGGGATTTTTTATCGGTTATTTACAGTAATTGTCAACATAGCTGTCTATCGCTTTCTGGATAACAGCCCTCGCCTCGTCGGCGTTTTTGACCTCGTTTACAGCCGTTTCCTTTCCCTCAAGCTCCTTATATACCCTGAAGAAATGGGACATTTCCTCAAAAATATGACTTGGTATCTGCGAAATATCGGTGTATGAATTATAGGTCGGATCATTGAACGGGATGGCGATTATCTTCTCGTCATACCTGCCGTTGTCTATCATCGATATTACGCCTATCGGGTAGCAGCGGACGGTAGTCATGGGGTAAAGGCTTTCCGAACACAGCACCAGGACATCAAGCGGGTCAAGATCGTCGGCATAAGTGCGCGGTATAAAGCCGTAGTTTGCCGGGTAATGCGTTGAGGTGTACAGTATTCTGTCAAGCCGCAGCACTCCGGTCTCCTTGTCAAGCTCGTACTTACATTTGCTGCCCTTTTCGATCTCAATGACAGCCATAAAATCGCCGGCTGTGATCCTTTTTAGGCGCTTATATCGTGCCATATATTCACTAATAAAACCGCCTTCCGGTGAGATTTCAGCAGATGACCTTTATCCAGCCCTCGGGTGCCGGTATGCGTCCCATCTGGATACCGGTCAAGGTATCATACAGCTTCTTTGTGACCGCACCCATCTGCTCGGTGCCCGACGGGAAACGGATCTCCTTGCCATGGTCTATTATGCGGCCGACCGGAGAAATAACGGCTGCGGTGCCGCACAGTCCGCACTCTGAAAACTCGCCGATCTCGTCAAGGCGGACAGGTCTTTCCTCGACCTCAAGCCCCCAGATAGTCCTTAGCCACAACAAGCAGCGAACGGCGTGTTATGGACGGGAGTATCGATGATGATTTAGGTGTTACAACCTTGCCGTCACGGGTTATGAATATGATGTTCGCGCCGCCGGTCTCCTCTATAAATGTACGGCTGCCCGGATCAAGATATACGTTTTCGTCGTACCCCTGCTCATGAGCGTCAACTATAGCATGCAGGCTCATCGCATAGTTCAGTCCTGCCTTTATGTGACCGGTTCCATGAGGAGCGGCACGGTCAAAGTCGCTTATACGCAAGGTAAGCGGTTTTACGCCGCCCTTAAAGTACGGACCGACCGGTGTTGCGAATATACGGAACTGAAATTCGCTTGCCGGCTTTACGCCGATGACCGGATTGACACCGAACATATAAGGGCGCAGATACAGCGAAGCACCCGAGCCGTAGGGCGGCACCCAATCGGCGTTTGCGGCGACCGTCTTTTCAACCGCTTCGACAAACTTTTCCTCCGGATACACCGCCATTTCGAGATAACGCGCGGAGTCAGCCATACGTTTGGCGTTGAGATCCGGTCTGAAGCAGACAATATGCCCGTCCTCGGTGGTATATGCCTTAAGTCCCTCAAAGCAGGTCTGTGCGTACTGAAGCACACAGGCGCACTCGTTCATTACGATATTTTCGTCGTCTATGAGTGCCCCGTCGTCCCACTTTCCGTCCTTATAATTTGCGACAAATCTTTTATCCGTTTTTATGTAGCCGAAGCCTATTGAGCCCCAGTCTATATCCTTTTTAGGCATAAAAAATTCCTCCCGGTACGTTTTTTAAATTTTAGCACTGCAAACAGCAAAAGTCAATAGGTGCAAAGCGGCAACGGCGCAGGTTTTTGCATGAGGTTTCTTTTTCAATATGCAAAAGCGTTCCGGCAGATTTTTGCCGGAACGCTTTTTAATTTACCATGCCGACGGTACTTCGCCGCCCTTTACATATATATCGAGATTGGTGACAACATCCGCAACGCTGGATTTTAGAACCTCGCCGAGCGGCACGCCGTTCACCCACGCGATATAGTGGTAGATATCGTTGGGGCTTTCGGTAAACTCGATCAGCTTTTTCGCTTCCGTCCGCTATCGCCTTCATTTTTACGGTCAGCACCGGCTCGGTTTTTTCAGCCTCGGTCGTAAACGACAGAAGCGACAGCATGAGCACGCGCTGATAAAGCATTTTAAAGGACTTTGTATCGGTCTCGCTGCCGTTCAAGGTCACGACCGTGTCATACGCCGTCTCGTTTCCGCTCTGCGGAGTGTGCTTTAAATGGAAGGTATAGCTGCCGGTGGCGTCCGCAAGGGTGACGTCGCTCAGCTTATAAATGTCCTCCATTATAAAGTTCTGGTTGAACATCTTTGTAATGTCGGGCGTCACAAAATCAAGCATTTTGGTCGAAAGACTGAATATCTGCTTTTTGCCGTCAACAAGCACCGACAGCGCATTGCTGCCATCGCCCATAAGCGAGCCGACCGTCAGCTTAAAGTGATAATCCCCTGCCTTGAGTTCAATGACGCAGTTAGGCCTATCAAAGCCGCACGCCTTGAAATTCTCGTCGGTACAGTTGAAGCTGTAGAGCGTATCGGCATCAAGCCCTGCCGACGCAAAGTTCAGTATATTCTCAATAAAGCTCTCGCTTGCCGGACGGCGATAGGGCACCGTCATCATATACGGCATATAGTCGGCAGACGAGCCGGTGCTCATGTTGAACACTATTTCCCTGTCGCCCACCGCGCTGCCCGACAGCTTTATGTAGTCGAACCTCGCAAGCTTGTCGTTATTTCCGAAGTACGAAGCGTTATCATCGGTTTTTTCGATCTTTTCCACCATCGTCTTGTCGGCAAAATTGACCGGCAGATAGTCGTAATTCGAAATATAATCGGAGCTGACTATATAAACGGTATCGTCGCCGCTTACGGTAAGATAGTTTCCGTCGCCGGTGGCTATCTGCTTGCCGACCCTTATTTCAAGCGTTTTAGTGCCGTCGTTGAATTCCACGCTGAACACCCTTGTAGGATCGTCTATCCCGTAATATGCGTGATATTCCCCTACCGAATTAAAGGTGTTTTCCATTTTTTTGGTCGCCGAAACATTGAGACAGGTCCTATGTGCCTTGCTATCGTTTTGGTCAGCGTAAGCTCGGGCGAAATGCCGTTTATATACCATTTGGTATCGTAAAGATAGGTCTTTTCCGACCCGCTCGACGAAGCTGACGACGCGTCGGACGAAGTGTCCGTCTCGTCCTTCGGCTCCGCCTTTTCATAATAAGGCAGCAGAGAATACTCGCCGTAATAATTGTACATCCCGACGCCCGAAACATTTGACTCGACCTCGACGCTCTGTCCGTCTACATCGACAAAGGACGACTTTATTATATCATCCGCCGAAAGTATGGAAAAGGACAGACTGCCTGCCGACGACGGCGTGCTGCTCGCTGCGTCGTTCGGGTTGGGTATGAGATTGACCACCAAAACGACCGATGCAGCTATTGCAATGCACAGCACTACCGACAGAACACAGACAAGCACACGCCGTCTGCCACCGTTTCGCGCCGGCTTTTTGGTGTTGTACTCGTGCTTTACGAAAATCGTGGACTGCGGCTGCCCGGCGTTTTCCGCCGTGCCCTCTCCGTTTGTCCCTGTATTTTTCTTTCACTTCGCCGGCAAGCGGCTTCGCATCTTCATTTTCGGGCGTGTTATGAGTTTCAAATTCGCTCATTTGGTCTTTTCTCCTGATCCATACGGTTATGCCGACAGCTACTATGATGATCGGCACGACCGCCATGAATATTATCCTTATCGCAAGTGTCTTTGACTCGGTGACATTGACCCGGAAGTCTTCATTGGTGAGCTTTTTGGCGACAAAATTGAAGGGATTGTCGGTGCTGCCGGTCAGATAGTTGGTTATGTCAAGCGTCGCGTTGAGGTTGGCGACGCTTGTATACTGCGACCAGTCGGACGATATGAAATCAGCCGATGCAAAGGCTGCAACGCCGCTGAACACAAAGTTTGATTCGACCGTAGCCTGATCCTCCGACACTATGACGGTGGGGTACGCGTCTTTGTCGGTGTCGGACTCCGGCTTCCATGTATCCTTGCTTTCTCCTGCCGGCATAACAACTACCGTGCCGCTTGCGGTACGCATGGCGACGGTGGTCTCACGCACATAGGTCGCGGTCGAGCTGTTCTCGTACAGCTGACGCATAGGTACGCTGTTTGCTGCGGTAAAGCAGATGTTTGACAGCGAATCTGCGGTCTTGGTATAGTCGGTCTCAAAGGCTTCTGTAATAGAAGCTGGTCGGATCTTTTTGCTATATACATACTATTATTGGTCTCGTAAAGTATGCCGGAATCAAAACCTATGCCCCAGTCTCCGAGAAGGGCGCAGATATTTTGTGAGTTTGTACGTTCCGGTACCGGCAAAATACAGCAGCGACTTGCCCTTGTTGCCGCCGTTGTCAAAGAAGCTTTCGATCGCGGTACGGTCCGCACCGGTTATATCAGAGGTGCAGTCGGAAAGTATGATGCCAGTGTAGGCATCATAAGAATCGGAAGTAAGCAAGGTCGACAGCATGCCGTCTTTGTACACGATGTCAAAGTTGTTTGACTTGAGTGTTCCTTCGAGCGCGCCCTTTATGCTGTCAACATTGCAGTAGGTCGAGGGGGCACAAGGAACACCGGCGTGGTTTCGGACGTGACCTTGTAAATGGCAGCCGATATCGCCTGCTCTACTTTATTTTCGGTTATCATGTAGCCTATGCCCTGTCCGTAAAGCGCATAGTTGACACCCATTGCCGCATACTGACGGTAGTTTTTCGG
>VOFC01000349.1_pt1 | contig 89017 bp, 146 predicted proteins | sample 5384161 | NCBI WGS metagenome assembly VOFC01 (sample SAMN12384722, study PRJNA508395) | human gut metagenome | isolation source: healthy gut B | host: Homo sapiens | reverse complement strand
AAAAAAGACAAACAATCCAGACAAAAAAAAAAAAGGACCTGGCAGCTAGTTATCTTCAAGCCCAACTATTGTCGCCGTGGGAATGCTTAACTTCTGTTCGGGATGAGAACAGGTGTGTCCATTCCGCCATATCCACCGGATCCTTGTTTCTCTTTCGATCCCTCAAAACCGAACAACTAACTGAAGCCTTCCATATTCTGATTAAGTCCCTCGACCGATTAGTATCAGTCAACTCCACGTATCGCTACGCTTCCATCCCTGACCTATCAACCTCGTCGTCTTTAAGGGGTCTTACTACTTTCGATGGGAGATCTCATCTTGGAGTAGGCTTCGCGCTTAGATGCTTTCAGCGCTTATCCCTTCCCCTGCTTAGCTACCCGGCCGTGCTCCTGGCGGAACAACCAGTACACCAGCGGCAGGTCCATCCCGGTCCTCTCGTACTAAGGACAGCTCTCCTCCAAATCTCCTACGCCCACAACAGATAGGGACCGAACTGTCTCACGACGTTCTGAACCCAGCTCGCGTACCGCTTTAATGGGCGGACAGCCCAACCCAGGAACCGAATCCAGCTCCAGGATGCGATGAGCCGACATCGAGGTGCCAAACCTCGCCGTCGATGAACTCTTGGGCGAGATCAGCCTGTTATCCCCAGGGTAGCTTTTATCCGTTGAGCGACGGCCCTTCCATTCGGCACCGCCGGATCACTAATCCCGACTTTCGTCCCTGTTCGAGTTGTTGCTCTCACAGTCAAGCACGCTTCTGCATTTGCACTCGTCGATTGATTTCCATCCAATCTGAGCGTACCTTTTTGGGCGCCTCCGTTACTCTTTTGGGAGGCGACCGCCCCAGTCAAACTGCCCACCTGACACTCTCCCCATGCCCGTCTCAGGCACCAGGTTAGAACCTCGATCAAACAAGAGTGGTATCCCAACGTCGGCTCCTCGTACACTGGCGTGCACGTCTCTTCGCCTCCCACCTATCCTGTACATGCTTCATCAAAATTCAATATCAGGCTGCAGTAAAGCTCCATGGGGTCTTTCCGTCTAGTTGCGGGTAACCTGCATTTTCACAGGTACTAAGATTTCACCGAGTCTGCTGCCGAGACAGCGCCCAAATCGTTACGCCTTTCGTGCGGGTCAGAACTTACCTGACAAGGAATTTCGCTACCTTAGGACCGTTATAGTTACGGCCGCCGTTCACCGGGGCTTCGGTTCATTGCTTCGCTTTCGCTGACAACTCCCCTTAACCTTCCGGCACCGGGCAGGCGTCACCCCCTATACTTCGTCTTGCGACTTCGCAGAGAGCTGTGTTTTAGTTAAACAGTCGCTTGGGCCTCTTCGCTGCGGCTCTCTCTCAAGAGCACTCCTTCTCGCGAACTTACGGAGTCTTTTTGCCGAGTTCCTTGGCAACAGTTCTCTCTCTCACCTTAGGATACTCTCCTTGCCCACCTGTGTCGGTTTTGGTACGGGCCGCATGAAGATTATCGCTAGAAGCTTTTCTTGGAAGCTGGCCTCATGTGCTTCGCTACTTGTCGAAACGTTCGCTTACCTGTCACGTCCTGCATCCTGTGCACGCATTTCACTATGCACCTGCTGCTCCGCTTCGCCCTAAATCCATTCATAGGGTCACACTAGCCTTCTCCGTCACTCCTTCGCTCCTCATACGGGTACAGGAATATCAACCTGTTGTCCATCACCTACGCCTTTCGGCCTCGGCTTAGGTCCTGACTAACCCAGGGCGGACGAACCTTCCCCTGGAATCCTTGGTCTATCGGTGTGCAGGATTCTCACCTGCATCTCGCTACTCACACCGGCATTCTCACTTCCATGCGCTCCACTGCTCCTTACGGTACAGCTTCCTCGTGCATGCAACGCTCCCCTACCACTCGATCACTCAATCCGCAGTTTCGGTAGTAATGCTTAGCCCCGGTACATTTTCGGCGCAGGGTCACTCGACTAGTGAGCTGTTACGCACTCTTTGAAGGGTGGCTGCTTCTAAGCCAACCTCCTAGTTGTCTGTGCATCCCCACATCCTTTTCCACTTAGCGGTAATTTTGGGACCTTAACTGATGATCTGGGCTGTTTCCCTTTTGACCATGGACCTTATCACCCACAGTCTGACTGCCGGATATCATCATCTGGCATTCGCAGTTTGATTATACTCAGTACACCGGGATGGCGCCATCGTACATTCAGTGCTCTACCTCCAGATGCCTTCCTCCGACGCTAGCCCTAAAGCTATTTCGGGGAGAACCAGCTATCTCCGGGTTCGATTGGAATTTCTCCCCTAGCCACAACTCATCCGCCAACTTTTCAACGGTGGTCGGTTCGGTCCTCCATTCAGTTTCACCTGAACTTCAACCTGGTCATGGCTAGATCACCCGGTTTCGGGTCTGCGATACCCTACTCTCGCCCTATTAAGACTCGCTTTCGCTTCGGCTCCGCGTCTCCCGCTTAACCTCGCACTGTATCGCAACTCGCCGGTTCATTCTACAAAAGGCACGCCATCACCCCCTTAACGGGCTCTGACTTCTTTGTAGGGCATACGGTTTCAGGTTCTCTTTCACTCCGCTCCCGCGGTTCTTTTCACCTTTCCCTCACGGTACTCGTTCACTATCGCTCACTTGGTCATATTTAGCCTTGACGGATGGTCCCGCCTGCTTCCGACTAGATTCCTCGTGTCTCGCCGTACTCAGGATCCCACGCTTCGCTCAGCTTTCGGTTACAGGGACTTTCACCCTCTTCGGTATGCCTTCCCATGCATTTCTCCCAGCTTCGCTCTTGCCGCTCTCGTGGTCCTACAACCCCGATCCTTAGATCGGTTTGGGCTCCCCCCTTTCGCTCGCCGCTACTCAGGGGAATCACTTTTGTTTTCTTTTCCTCGGGGTACTTAGATGTTTCAGTTCCCCGGTCTCTCCCTCATGCCTTATGTATTCACCTTCGGATATGATGACATCCTTATGATGGATGCGCGTTTCCCCATTCGGATATCGACGTTTCTGGCGTCCTTACCGCTCCCCGTCGCTTTTCGCCGTTTCTTTTCAAGTGCGTCCTTCTTCAGTTTCAGTGGCAAGGCATTCGCCGTACGCCCTTCATTCACTTTTTTATGTCTTTTCTTCTTAGTTGCTCAGTTTTCAAAGATCGATTCAGATCTCAAAAACTAAACAGGATCTCCCTCCCTTTTCCTTCAATTTCCACGTTCCTTCTTTCTCCTTAGAAAGGAGGTGATCCATCCCCGTTCCGCCGGGATACCTTGTTACGACTTAACCCCCAGTCATCGGTCCAGCCTTCGACGGCTCACCTCCCCGACGGTTATGCCACCGGCTTCGGGCCAAATGGTTTGACGGGCGGTGTGTACAAGGCCCGAGAACGTATTCACCGCGACATCTGATTCGCGATTACTAGCGATTCCAACTTCATGAAGTCGGGTTGCAGACTTCAATCCGAACTGGGACGTCCTTTCCGAGATTCCGCTTGCCTTCACATGCTTGCCGCTCTTTGTAGCCGCCATTGTAGTACGCGTGTAGCCCAGGCCATAAGGGCATGATGATTTGACGTCATCCCCCGCACCTTCCTCGGTTTGTCACCGGCAGTCTCGCATGAGTCCCAACTCAATGTTAAGTAACATATCACAAAGGGTTGCGCTCGTTGGGACTTAACCCAACATCTCACGACACGAGCTATATCTCTATAACCTCTATATCAACCTCTGCAAAGGATGTCAAGGCCTGGTAAGGTTCTTCGCGTTGCTTCGAATTAAACCATACTCCACCGCTTGTGCGGGCCCCCCGTCAATTCCTTTGAGTTTCACACTTGCGTGCATACTCCCCAGGCGGAGAACTTATTGCGTTAACTGCGGCACTGAGTTATTCCCCCATGTCAGAATCCAGACCAGACGGCCGCCTTCGCCACCGGTGTTCTTCCATATATCTACGCATTTTACCGCTACACATGGAGTTCCGCCGTCCTCTTCTGTTCTCTAGCTCGATCAGTTTCCAGAGCAAGTACGGGTTGAGCCCATACCTTTTACTCCAGACTTGATCTGCCACCTACGCACCCTTTACGCCCAATCATTCCGGATAACGCTCGCCACCTACGTATTACCGCGGCTGCTGGCACGTAGTTAGCCGTGACTTTCTGGTAAGATACCATCACTCACTCATCATTCCCTATGAGTGCCGTTTTTCTCTTACAACAGAGCTTTACGATCCGAAGACCTTCCTCACTCACGCGGCATTGCTCGTTCAGGGTTCCCCCCATTGACGAAAATTCCCTACTGCTGCCTCCCGTAGGAGTTTGGGCCGTGTCTCAGTCCCAATGTGGCCGTCCGCCCTCTCAGGCCGGCTATGCATCGTCGCCTTGGTGGGCCGTTACCTCACCAACTAGCTAATGCACCGCAGGTCCATCCATGTTCATGGCCTTAGCCACTTTAATAGCAGTCAAATGCTTGTCTGCTACCTATCCGGTTTTAGCATCCGTTTCCAGAAGTTATCCCGGGCACATGGGCAGGTTACCTACGTGTTACTCACCCGTTCGCCACTAGATTTAGAAAAGCAAGCTTTCCTTCCTCTCGTTCGACTTGCATGTATTAGGCATGCCGCCAGCGTTCATCCTGAGCCAGGATCAAACTCTCCATTTGATTTAGCTCTTAGATGTCTCTGACATCTTTCTTTACAATTGTTTGTTTGTTTCGAAATTGACGTTTTAGTTTGTATTTTTTATTTCCTGTTCAGTTTTCAAAGATCATCTGCACCTCAAAGTGCTCATCTATATTACCAAATCATTTCCATCTTGTAAACCCCTTTTTTTAAAATTTTTAAAAAAAAAAAAGAAGATTCATTCAGCCCCGTCAAGCCTAATAAAATCTTCTCTCCGTCAAAATTTGTTTTTGACACCAAAAATGATTCGCGCTATCAATTTTACTGTCTGTTATTCTTGCAGAAGTATTAGTATCAATCCCAAATTCCCTAAGCCTTTTAAATAAAAGCTTTATTTACACTTATATACTACTTAAAAAAAAGCTTTTTTTCAATGACAAAAGTCACTAATTTTATACATTTTTTGGTAAAATAAGTACGGTGATAAAAATGAATGAAATTTTAATTGAACAATGCAGTTATTTAATTGATGATACACTGCCAAACATCGCAAATATTTCAAATTTAATAGCTCTACTCTATCATGAAATGGAAAACATCAATTGGCTAGGCTTCTATATTTGTGATGAAACAAACAACGAATGTACTCTAGGACCTTTCCAAGGAAAAGTTGCCTGTACACGCATACCATATGGAAAAGGTGTTGTAGGTACTTGCGCTAAAACACAAGAAACACAAAGAATTGAAGATGTACATAAATTTTCAGGTCACATTGCCTGCGATTGTGCTTCCAATTCTGAAATCTGTATTCCTGTAAAAAAAAAGATGACAAACTCGTTGCCATCTTAGATGTTGATTCTTTTGAATTCAATAACTTCTCAAAAGAAGACCAAGCCACCTTAGAAAAGATCTGCGAATTCTTTATTCCTCTTTTTCTAAGTACGAAGATATCATCTAGACTCGAATCACTTTGTAGAACCGTCAAACCATCCAGTAAATCTCTAGATAAGTCATCATCTACAATTTGAACAAGGAATGACTTTGTCAATTGACGCTTCGAATGAAGAAAAAAGCTCTTTTGTACTACAGTCTTACCCAGTTGATACTCATTTGAAAGTGCCTGCACCATTAAACTCTTTTCTGGTGATACACCAATTAGAAGGTTGCAAGCCTTTTTTTTCATGCAAGAAAGAAAGACTTCCCTTAAAACTTAGTGCATCATTGACATCCACCTTTAACAGGTTTTCATCAAAACATCCCCAATACGCAAAACTATATACAGGATGATTTGAACGATATACATCTTTATAATGCAAAAACAAATTTGTGCACTCTTGATAGATTTCACTAGGCGTGTACATCACATGGTAGCCAGGCAAGTTTTCACGCACTTCTTTCCATTTTTCGAAAGGATATATCGTATCCGTACAAGCAGGATCCAGACAAGAATATGAGAAACAAGGCATGCACAATAAACCTGTATCTCCAATCAATTCTTGCAGTGTTTCTATCAGCATTTGATAGTTACCCACCAAGCCACTATAACGAGATAGATCTGCTTCTAATAAAATTTTACTCCCCTTTTCAATGCCCAAGTCGATAAATATTTGTTTAAAATCTTCTTTTGTATAAATTTCCATGCCAATATTCTAACTTTTATTTATAACTCTGGCAAGTTTTTACCGCCTTTTTCCAGTTGAATACAAGCTATCCATTTCTTCATCACTCTTTTTTTAGGCACAAACTCTTTTTTGAAGATCTACCCCAAGCTCATCTTGTGTCCAATACCCACAAGAAAGTCCTGCCAAATAAGCCGCACCTAAAGCGGTTAATTCATTGGTCTTAAAACGTTGAACAGGCATTTGAAGTAAATCACTCTGGAACTGCAACAAGAAATTATTGGCAGCAGCTCCACCATCCACCTTCAACGATGAAATCTCAATTTGGGCTGTCTTGCTTCATTGCCTCTAACACATCTTTTGACTGATAGGCCATAGATTCCAAGGTCATATGAACAATATGATTTTTATTGGCTCCAAAAAGTTAAACCAACAATAGTTGCCTGACAAGCATCATCCCAATATGGAGCCCCCAACCCTACAAAGGCCGGTACAATATAGACACCATTTGTATTTTCAACACTTTCTGCCATGCTCTGCGTATCTTTCGTATTTTCAAATAACTGCAACTGATCACGAAGCCACTTCATTAAACTACCTGAAACAAAGATACTTCCTTCTAAAGCATAATTGACTTGATTACCAATTTGCCAAGCGACCGTCGACAATAAACCATTCTTTGATTCGACGATTTTATCGCCCGTATTCATCAACATGAAACCACCTGTTCCATATGTATTCTTAATGCCACCCGCACTAAAGCAGCCTTGACCAAATAAAGCCGCCTGCTGATCACCTACAACGGAACAAATTGGAACTTCTTGACCAAAAAAAATGATACGAAGCTGTCTTACAATACACATAGGATGTCGGTTTGACTTCCGGTAAGATTTGTCTAGGAATATCAAACATTTCTAATAATTCTTCATCCCAAGATAACGTATGAATATTAAACAATAGAGTACGACTCGCATTCGATACATCCGTAATATGCGTTAAGGAACCCGATAACTTCCATACGATCCAGCTATCCATTGTTCCAAATAGCACTTCGCCTTTTTTTGCCTTTTCATAGACAGCTTTGGATTTTGATCAAAAAATAAACCGAATCTTGCTTGCAGAAAAATAAGGATCTATACGTAGTCCCGTTTTCGCCTTCACAACATCTTCATACCCTTTTTTCCTTCCAACTATCACAAATACTCTTTGTCTGTTTAGACTGCCATACAATGGCAGGATTTACTGGAAGCCCTGTTGATGCATCCCATAAAACACTTGTTTCACGCGATTACTTATTCCAATCGCGGCTACTTGTTCTGGACGGATCTTACTTTTTAAGATGACCTCACTCATCACGGCCAAACACGCCAACCAAATCTCATTGGCATCTTGTTCTACCCATCCTGGATGCGGGTAAGATATTGTCGTTTCTTTTTGGGCAATCTCAATCACATTGGCTGCTTTATCAAATAAAACGGCACGCGTACTTGTTGTTCCGTGGTCGATTGCTAAAATATATTTTTGCATAGAAAAAACTCCTTATATATCTTATTTTAATCTTTTGTAAGCCCTTTACAAGATTTCGTAGACAAAAGAAAAGAGATGTCAAAAACATCTCTTAACTACGAAGTGTTGCGTTGCAATCTTTTGAATATGTTCAAGGATAGCTTCAAACACTTGATTGATTTCTTCATCTTTTTAATGTATGAGAATCCGACTGGAATGTGATCGATAACGCAACAGATTTTTCATCTTTATTTACGTGTTCACCTTCATAAACATCAAATACTTCTACATCACGAATGATCATTTCTTTATTTAAACGACCCTGTTTATTAATTGTGTCCACTACCTTTTGTACCGGCATTGTACGATCTAAAACGAATGCCAAGTCACGAGATACACTTGGATATTTTGAAACTGGAGTGAATTTGATTTTGGATTTCTTCACATCGATCAACGCATCAAAATCAAGTTCAGCCATCACAATATTCTTACCATATTGAGGATGAATATCACCTAATAATCCAACACAATCTTTTCCTAACATGATCTTAGCACTGCGATATGGTGGAAGTGTGTTGTATCCATATCATTTTCTACAAATGAAATTCTTTGAGTTGCAATACCAATTTGTTCAAAGAAAGCTTCTACTAAACCTTTTAATGTGTAGAAATCGCTTGGTGTTACATCACTTGTCCAACGAGTTTGTTGTAAATTTCCACTCATGGCAATAGCTAAATGCATTTTAGCACCACTTACACCAAATACATCACTCAATTCAAAGACATTGATATCTTTGATATTACGAGCACGGTTATAAGAAACAACATCTAATAAGCTTGGCAAAATACTTGTACGAATATAACGACGCTCTTCACTCATAGGACTAGCTAGTTCGATTGCTTCATCATTATTAAAAATCGCATTCTCTTTCTTTTCTGTACTAATTAAAGTATATGTTAAACAATCTTGTAAACCTTGAGCACATAAGAATTGACGTGCCTGACGAGTCAATTGTTGTTTATACGTTAATTTACCTTCTGTCATAGGCATAACTGGAAGTGTACTAGGCAAACGATCATAACCTAACATACGAATAACTTCTTCACTTAGATCGACCATACCTTCCATATCGGTTCTTGAACTTGGAATGTGGCAAGTAATCAAATCATTAGTTACTTCAGGTTCAAAGTCTAAACGTGCAAATACATCGACAACTTCATCTAAGTTAAAGTCAGTGCCTAAACGATTATTAATAGCTTCTAAAGTACAAGAAATTGATTTTGGTTCATAAGGAACCTGTCCATATTGAACTGTTTCTTCAATACCTGTCGCATCCGCATATTCAATCAACAATTGAACGGCACGATCCAATGCTTTTTACTAGCTAATGGCTCAATACCTTTTTGGTAGCGAACACTTGCTTCTGTAGAAAGATTTAAGCGGCGTGTCAGATTACGAATCGCAACATGATCAAAAATAGCACATTCAATAATAATTGAATCCGTTGTATCTAAAATCTTAGAATCATCTCCACCCATAACACCGGCAATACCGATTGGTTTACCTTTGATTTGTGATGACGATATCTTCTGGTTGTAATTTATAAGTCACACCATCTAAGGCTGTATATTCTTCATCAAAGCCATCGGCTACGACAATACTTTGACTTGGTAAAGATTTCGCATCATAGAAGTGCATTGGTTGCCCTGTTTCTAACATAACGATATTTGAAATATCGACAATATTATTAATTGATTTTACACCACTAGCTGCCAATAATTCTTTCATCCATTTTGGACTTTCTTTGATAGTTAAGTGTTTAATCACTTTTCCATAGAATAATGGACATTTTGATGTTGTACTTTCAACATGCAAGTTACTAGGTGTACCTACATCACTAACTCCTTCATAATTTGGAAGTTTAACTTCACGATTTAAGATGGCCCCCCGCTTCTTTTGCCATATTAAATGCAGCTAAACAATCATTACGATTTGGTGTTAAACCAATATCTAACACTTCATCATCTAAACCTAAATAGCCAAGTGGATCTGTATTTCCTACAGGCGCATCAGCAGGTAATACTTCAATACCACTCTTTTGATCATCATCTAAACTAGCTTGGATCTACCCCTAGTTCAAGTAATGAACAAATCATACCATTACTTTCAACACCACGAATCACACCATTCTTGATTTCTCCACCAGGTAAAACAAAGCACCTGGTAGTGCAACAATTACATTTTGTCCTGCAGCCACATTGGGTGCGCCACACACAATATTGATAACTTCATTTCCTACATTGACAGTTGTACAGTGCAAGTGATCACTGTCTGGGTGTTCCGTACAAGTTTCAACGTGACCAATCACTAAATTTGTTCCTTGCGATAAATGTTCAATACCTTCTACTTCAAAACCCGCATCTGTAATACGTTTTGCCATTTCTTCAATAGAAAGATCTTGTACATCCATAAATTGATTAAACCATTTTCTTGAAATACGCATATTTAAATCCTCCTACTCATAACGTTTGAATGTAGAATTGAATCGTTTATCATTTATATAGAAATGACGAATATCATCAATGCCATACTTCAACATCGCAACACGCTCAACACCTACACCAAACGCAAAACCACTACATTTTTCTGGATCATAACCAGCCATCTTTAATACATTTGGATGCACTTCTCCAAAGACCTAGAATTTCGATCCATCCAGTACCTTTACATGTTGGACATCCTTTTCCATTACAAATGTGACAAGAAACATCGACTTCTACACTTGGTTCTGTAAATGGGAAATAACTAGGTCTAAAAACGAATCTGGCGATCTTGACCAAATAACTTTCTGGCCATAAATTCTAAAGTTCCCTTTAAGTCCGCTAAAGTGACCTTTTCACCAATAACTAAACCTTCCATCTGCATGAATTGGTGAGAGTGCGTTGCATCATCATCATCACGGCGATATACCTTACCTGGACATACAACTTTGATTGGTAAATTTGGTGCACTTTCTTCTAATACAACCATCTGAATGGCCGTAGTATGTGTTCTCAATAAACGATTTGGATCAATATATAAAGAGTCCTGCATATCACGTGCCGGGTGATCTTTAGGAATATTGGCTCTTTCAAAACAATATTCATCATCGACAATGTCGTCACCTTCAATAACTTGGTAACCTAAACCAATGAATAAATCTTCCAATTCTTGGCGTACCAAATTTAATGGGTGCGCATTCCCCTAATTCTGGTTTACGACCAGGTAATGTAATATCGATTTTTTCAGATTCGATCTTTTTTTGCATTTCTAAAGCCGCCAATTGTTCTTTCTTTTCTTCAATCATCTTAGAAAGATCTTGTTTTAATTGGTTAACCTTTTGTCCAAAGATAGGTTTTTCTTCTTTCGACAAATCTTTCATACCCTTCATCAACTCTTGAACAGGTCCTTTTTTACCTAGATACAAGACACGTAAATCATTCAATGAAGATGAATCTTTGACATCTTGAATTTTTTGTGTAGCTTCCTGCAAAAAGCTCTTCGATTGTTTTCATGTTGTTCTTCCTTTCCCTAAAAACAAAAAAAGACGACGCAAGAACGACTACTGCCGCGTTACCATCTTGCTTCGTCTTGATAGACACACTTAATTAACCATGATAACCGTATGAAACGGAAGAGGTTTTAACTCTTGCTCAAAGGTGAATTCACTATCCCTACTCATATAAACCTTTCACCAATCGGTTTACTCTCTGATCTAAGCGTTAAATAGTTACTATGTCTTCTCATTGCTTTAACATTTCAAATTATATCGAAGTCCATGTTTTTTTTCAAGCCGAAGTATGGTAATATTTTCTTATGATTCAATCAATAAACAATAAGAAAATAAAAGAATACGCCAAACTGATTCAAAAAAAAGAAAGAGATAAGACAAATTTATTTCTCGTCGAAGGCGAACATATGATTAAAGAAGCATTTAACGCAAATGCTCTACAAGAATTATTTATCCTTGAAGGACTCGAATGTCCAATAGAGTTTAACTATGAAACCGTAACGCAACAAGTATTAAACAAATTGTCAAACCAGAATTCAAATTCAAAGATGATTGGTTTATGTAAAAAACTAAACTTAAAGCCAGAAAAAGAAGAAAATATTCTATTACTAGATAATGTACAAGATCCAGGAAATGTAGGTACGATTTTAAGAACTGCTCATTCTTTTGGCATTGACTCTATTTATATGTCAAAGGGTTGTGCCGATATCTACAACCCAAAAACAATTCAGTCCAGTCAAGGAGCCCTTTTCTATATTCCTGTTATCCAAACGGATTTAGTAGAAAAAAATTAAAAAGCTTCAAGAAAGAAATATTGAAGTGTATGCCACAACTCTACATGATAATCACAAGAATCTTCAAGATATTAATCCAAGTAAAAAATACGCAATTCTAGTTGGTAATGAAGGACAGGGTGTGCGCAAGGAATTGATTGATTTAAGTAATCATATTGTCAAAATTGAAATGGAAACTTTCGAAAGTTTAAACGTGGCCATTGCCACATCCATATGTATGTATACATTTAAATACGCAAAAAAGGTAGCGAATGCTCAATGTCATTAAGTTAAGAAATGACGGTTTTGAGGGGAACACAAAAAATGTGCTCCTCTTTTTTTTTTTTTTGAAAATTTGAATTTTTTGTTGACATACAGGTTGAAATGTGTGGCCTATTATCATTTCTGATAATAGGCCAATTGTTTATAGGTATATGTTTTTGGAGGTACTTATGAACAATTATAAATCGTTAAAAAAAGCAGTTAAAATTCTGCATCAAAACCATGAATGATTCTTCTTCACTATTTGTTGTTGATTCAAATAAGGATTTTACACGGAAAAGAAAACATCTTTTTGGAAGTACACTTTTCAATGTGCTTTTATTAGAGTCTGGATCTTTAAAAGATGAAATGTTCAAATTGTTTGGATATAAGCTTGATACGCCTACTGACTTCTTCATTTGTACAGGCACGTAGTAAGATTCGTCCAGATGCATTCCGTACATTATTCAATATGTTCAATGAACGAACACAGAAAATCAAGCTTCACAAAGGTTATCGCCTTCTCGCTGTTGATGGTTCTGTTCTGCCTATCAGCAGTGCTATCAAAGATACTAAAACCACTTTTTATAAGGCCAATAATTCGAATAAACCTTTCTCCGCCTATCATCTGAATACAAGCTATGATCTATTGGAATGTACTTATGATGATATTGTTCTTCAAGGAAATGCCGTAATGAATGAAAATGGTGCATTCAATGAAATAGTGGATAGATATGATGGTCCTAAAGCTATTTTCATTGCAGACAGAGGCTATGAATCTATCAATTCTTTTTTGTGAAAGTAGGTATGAAGAATCATAAGTATTTGATCAGGGTAAAGGATATTCATTCTAGAACAAGCGTACTGCGAAGTTTTGGCCCTTTTCCAGATGCAGAATTTGATATGCATGTTCGCCGTACCCTAACTACTAAACAAACGAATGAAATAAAAGCTCATCCTGAAATATATAAGTTTGTCCCTAAGAATCAGAGATTTGATTTTTTCGACGGAAGCCCTTATTTTGATTTTGAATGTCGTGTTGTACGTTTCAAAATTAGTGATGATACCTACGAAAGTATTATTACAAATTTAGATGAATCCGAATTCAATATACAAGATATTAAAGAACTATACCACCTTCGTTGGGAGATTGAAACTAGTTATCGTGAATTGAAATATCATCTAGATTTAAATACATTGCATTCAAAAGAAAAGAATGTTTATAGAGCAGGAAATTTATGCAAAAGCTAGTGTTATATAATTTCTGCAAAGAGAGTAAGTAACAATATAAAAATTAAAGAAAAAAAGACAGAAAATACGAGTATCAATTAAATTATGTACGTGCCTTTCATATAATACGTAACTACCTAAAAAAAAAAGGTGGAAAGAATCCACCTGATATTGAATCACTGATAGCTAAAGAAATACTGCCAATCCGTCCTAATCGCCAGAATGAACGGAAAGTGAAAGCCAAATCACCGGTATCTTTCAACTATCGATATGATTAACACCTAATATTATATATTTTTTAAAATGTAGTAGCAATACTACAATTTTCGTCGTGCTTTCAAATAAAAACACCATCCAGACAATAGTATCTGGATGGTTCGTCATTTCTTAACTTAATGACATTGAGCGAATGCTACCTTTTCATTTTTCTCCATTCAAATAATGAATACATGGTACATATAAATTCCGTAACAACAAAGGCATACCAACCTACATGAATGCCAAAACACTTCATTAAGCCATATGTCAATGGGATCAAAATGACTAATTGTCTAGCCAAAGTGATCACTAATGAAGTATTTGCCTTATTTAAAGCCTGGAAGGCGGCACATAGTACCATACTGATACCGGCAAACACAAAGCTTAAGCTAATGATTTTTTAATGCGGGTATTCCTAATCCATACATCTGGTCATTCGCACTAAACATGGCTAATAATTGTTTAGGGAATAATTGAAATACAATTGTTCCTACAGCCATAATAAAAATCGATAAAATCATAGAAAATTGTATAGCTTCAATTGCTCGATCTTTTCTGTTAGCCCCATTATTATAGGCAACAATTGGAATCAAGGCATTGGTGATTCCAAGCACTGCCATATTCAAGAAATTCTGTAATTTATAGTAAACACTAAAGACAGTAATCGCCATAGCTGAGATTGGTGCTAGAATCATATTCATAAAAACAGTCATAAAACTTAATACAGACTGCATTAAGATGGCAGGAACTCCTACTTTATAGATTTTACAAAGAATAGGTGTAGAAAAGGAAAAATTACGCATATGGATATCCAATTCTTTTATTTTTACCTTCGTAATTACATATCCAATAAGCATGGCACAAAACTGTCCAATAACGGTCGCAATGGCAGCTCCGGCTACACCCATTTCAGGTAGACCAAACCATCCAAAGATCAAGATTGGATCTAGAATAATATTAATAATGGCTCCTGCTCCTTGCATAACCATGTTATAAATGGCATTTCCTGTTGCCTGCATAATTCTTTCGAAAATGATTTGTACAAAGACACTAAATGAAAACATCGTACATATACGAATATACGTATTGGCTAATGGAATTACATTTTGATCAGATGTAAACAAAGATAAGAATACATTAGAAAAAAAGTAAACCCAAAACTAAAAAGACAAGTCCATTCACAAGTCCTAACAAGATTCCATGCATCATTGTATTATTCGCATAATCAAATTTCTTTTCGCCTAAGTATCGTGCAAGCAATGTATTAAAGCCAACGGTCACCACATGCAATCGCAATCATAATGGTTTGTACCGGATAACATAAAGATACGCGGTTAGTGCATCACTCGATACCTTTGCGACAAAGATACTGTCGACGATATTATATAAAGCCTGGATCACCATCGAAATGATGATGGGCAAACTCATAGAAACCACCAATTGTTTGATTTCCATATGTTCCATTTTGTTCATAAAAATTACCTCCCCTATGTTTTGGCAGTTTCATAGGGGATACCAAAACGAAAATAAATGCTAAAATAAGTTAATATATTTTTTTCTATTTTATCAAATCAAGAATAGACTCACCAATCAGATCAGATGGTTTTGATAAATCAAAGTTATCTAAAACACTTGCACCAAGAACCCCAAACGAACTTGAATCGTCCAATATTCCATGTTCTTTCATACTAGGTGAATACATTAAACATGGTACACACTCTCGAGTATGATCCGTTCCTTTATAGGTTGGATCATTTCCATGATCGGCCGTAATGATCAACATTGTATCTGAATCAATAACACCAAGTAGTTGTCCCTAATAAAAGATCAAAATTTTCAAGCTCATCAGCATATCCAGAAACATTTCTTCGATGGCCCCACTTGGCATCAAAATCCACAAGGTTCGTAAATAATAAACCTGTAAAATCTTTTTTCATTTCTTCAATAGTTTGAAGCATACCCTCATGACTCGAAGTCGAATGAATGCTTTTTTTGTGATTCCCTGTCCATTAAAAATATCAGAAATCTTACCAATGCTAATCACATCCAATGAATGAGATTTTAACACATCTAAAACGGTTTTACTCGATGGAGACAACGCATAATCATGACGGTTGCTAGTGCGTGTAAAGTGACCCACCGAATTTCCTACATAAGGACGTGCAATGACTCTTCCTACCTTGTATTCTGGTTTTAAAGTTATTTCTCGAGCAATCCGACATACACGATATAGCTCATCTAATCCAGTCACTTCTTCATGTCCACAAATTTGTAGAACACTATCAGCAGATGTATAAAGTATCAATTTCTTTCCACCCGATTGAATTTCTTCCATGGCCAATTCATCTAAGATTTCCGTTCCACTTGCACTTTTATTTCCAATAAAGACATGGCCAGTTAATCTTTCTAATTCCTGAACCAATTCATCAGGAAAACCATTTTCAGTGAATGTTTTAAAAGGTTTTGTCGTATGAATTCCCATCATTTCCCAATGACCAGTCATTGTATCTTTGGAACAACTCGCCTCATGCATCTTACAAGCATAGCCTTTTTTGATTGTAAAGCTTTACCACTCGAATGAAGATTTCCTAAACCTAATTGATATAGATTATCTATCTTTAAATCCGGGCGATATTCTAGGATATGTCCAAAAGTATCGGCACCTACATCATCAAATTCTTTGGTATCTGTAGCTTGTCCAATCCCAAAAGAATCAATAACGACACAAACTATTTTTTGTATTTCATAAACGAATTGCACTTTCTAAGGCAAGGGTAATCATTTCATTAAAAGATGTTTGTCTTTCTTCAGTACTTAAATGTTCATGTGTACATAAAGAATCAGATACAGTTAATAAACAAGCTGCCTTTTTTATTCAATACCTTAGCATTGTGGAATAGGGAAAAACTCTCCATTTCGACACAAAGTGCATCTTGCTCTTCAACCATTTTTTTTCTGGTTGTTCCAAATCCCCTTCATAGTAGAAAACATCACTAGAATGTGTATTTGTCTTTACAACAGGAATTGAAACTTCTTGACTTACACTTTCAATCAACTTATTTAAATCTTCATCTGGATATTGCATTGTATCTGTATCACCACTTTGTGCTAAGGCATAGGTAGATTCTGAATAGCTTCCTTTGACTAAAGCAACAGACTTCATTGGTAATTTTTCAGAATAACTTCCTGTACTACCAACTCGTATAATGGCATCTACATCATAGAATTTAAAAAGTTCATACGAATAAATCCCCATGCTGGCCATACCCATACCACTTCCCATGACAGAAACTCTTTTTCCTTTATAAGTACCTGTATATCCAAGCATACCTCGTACATCATTAAATAATACGGCATCCTTTAAAAAATTTTCGGCAATCAATTTGGCTCTTAAAGGATCGCCTGGCATTAAAACAACTTTCGCGACATCTTCTCTATTTGCGTTATTGTGTGCTTGTTGACATAATTTCCTCCTCTAAATAAATTAAGGCGCATAATAGCGCCTTAATTAATATCATTCTTCTTCTTCGACTTCAAGCAATTCTTTTTCTTGAACTTTTAAGAATGGATAATAAATAACTCCATCTAATACGATTAACGCTACAACAAGAATCAAAGCCTTAATATCCATTGTTGATAAAAATGCTCCAAATACAGAAGGCATATTCCATGATAACATTGCGAATGATTTTCCAATTATACCTAAATTAGTACATAAATATGCGATAAAGCAATTTAATGTTGAAGTTAAGATAAATGGAATAAAAGAAAATTGGATTTAACATTAATGGAACTCCAAAAAATGATTGGCTCTGAGATATTGAAAAAATGCTTTGGAATTAGGCCAACACGTCCGACCGTTTTTAATTGTTTAGATTTAGATTTACAAAGTAAAATTGCTAAAAGCAAGTACTGATCCACATCCTCCTATAATACAGAAATATACCCAAAATGGAGTTGTAAATGTACGAGGCATTGCATGTCCTGCTAACTTAGTCTGAGATTAACAGATAGTCCACTTTCACGAATAGGTGCTAAAATTCCAGAGAAAGTCGCATCGTGAACCCCAAAGAACCAGAACAATTGTACAATTCTTTGTCATGATAACTACAAAAGGCATACTATCTGCTACTGTAAATGCTTTGGTGCAAGTTTTGTATATACCCAACCAGGTAATGTAGTTTTCATGTTAAAGAATATAATAAATAAAACTGAATAAAGAGCGATTAAAACAATTCCAGGACATAATGAAGCAAATGTTTCAGAAAGTGAATCAGGGACAGAATCCGGTAATTTAATGCGTCCAAAATTCTTTTCACGCATTATACGATATAGTTCCACAGTTAAAATCGAAATAAAAATAGTCGCTAAAAATTCCTTTACCATCCAAATAAGATATTTCGGTTGTTTTACCATCAAAAGCTAATTTTATGGGTGCGACACAAGTAAGAACAAATCCACACAAAGATAATAAAATAGGTAATAAATTATCTAATTTATAAGATTTAGCTAAAAAAAGAAGTTAATGCAATTGTTACATACAATGACATAGCTCCCATTGTAATAGCATTGACCCAAGATAAAATCATATTGTTATTACTTACAAAACCTGCCCATGCTAGAAGAAAACCATTTGTTGTTCCTTCTGGAGCTGGAGAGCTGCACTAATAACCGATACAATACCACCTGCCAATGTAATTGGCATAATACAAATAAACGCGTCACGAATTGCTTTTAAATGTCTCTGAGTCGAGAATTTAGTAGCAATTGGCATTAACTTCTCTTCTAGAAAAGTTGTGAAATTTTCCATCATATAAATATCTTCTCCTTTTGCAATGTTTACAAGTTATACTTTTTTTTTCTATTTCTTTAAAAACACCTTTACCATTCATCATTCCATAATATTGTGGAGCAATAGTATCGACTGGAATGGATACGGATTCTTCAATCTGTTTTTTTAGATGACGAATTTGTGGACCAATCAACAATAATTCATAGCCTTCTTTAATATGGTCAAGATATTCAGCTTCTCCATATGCTTTACATTCAAGTTTACCATCACTCGCTTCTTCAATTTTTTTTAGCTAGAATCCCTGTGGACATTCCAAAGATTACAAACTAACATTACCTTCATTTTTTTACCAATTCTTTCTTTTGTATTTTCTCTCCATTACTTTCAAAGAATAGATTTGTACCAATAATAACTTTTCTTAGGTTTACGTTTTAATTCCTTATCATCAAAGTCAATACCTACCAAGCCATAGCGTTTTTCAACACCATTTTTCCAAGAATACAAATCAAACGTACTCCATGCATAATATCCACGAACATCCACACCAAAGCATCAACTGCATTCATAATCGCACTAATATGGTCATTCATGAATGAGATACGATAGTCATCTTCTACTTGATTTACAGTGATATCTTCTCTTACCCCAACACCATTTTCAGTGATAAAAATAGGTAAATGATATTTTTCCCATACTTGTTTTAAGCCCTTCTGTAAACCTTGTGGATATATTTCTACATCCCATTCAGTATAGATAGCATCCGGATTATTCATAATCTGTTCAAACCATCCTTTAATAACAATCTTACTTTCTCCTTTAAAGTCTTTACCACTGTTATTAACAACTAATTGAGTCTCTCCTCCACTATATGGCTTTTTACCCATACACGTGAATAATAATTCAATCCCAAGAAATCTACCGTATAATTTTTAATAATTGGCAAATGTTCATTTTTAATACACGACAAATCATAATTTTGAGATAAAACACATAATAAATCGAATGGTATTACACCCTTAGCTGCAGTATCTAAAAATCAATTATTTGCATAGTTATCTGCAAATCGCATAGCTATTTTAGTTGCCAAAGTATCATCAATTCCATCTACAGGTCCAAAGCTATGAACAATACCAATCATACCTTTATAATGGCCTTCTTTAAAAGCTAGAACTCCGAGTGCACTTGCGTACATAACATGATATGCGGCAATAATCATTTCTTGAGCACTATGATGTCCTGGAGGATAGTTTCCAACCATATAGCCATTAAAAGTAAACCATTTAGGTTCATTAAACGTTACCCAATATTCAATCAAATCACCAAACTTTTCAAAACATACTTTTGCATATTGTTCAAATGCATAACATGTTTCTTCATTTAGCCAACCACCTTTTTTTCTTCTAAATATTGGGGTAAATCCCAATGATAAATTGTTACAAATGGTGTAATTCCATATTGTTGACAAGTTTTTTTAAAACATCCCGATAAAATTCAACACCTTCTTCATTGATTTCTCCCTTGATGTTTTTGATTATTCTTGCCATGCCAATGATCGACGTAATGTGTTTTGGCCACCTTCACCATCATTTTTATATCTTCTTTATAATGATGGTAAAAATCACTTGCCACATCACCAGTTTCATATCCGCCATCATGCAAATATGTGTCCCACATGCTTGGAACCCTTCCACCTACATTTACTGCACCTTCACACTGATAAGAAGCGGTTGCACTACCCCAAAGGAAATCTTTTTTAGTCCCATATTCTAATACACCTTTCCTTCATTCAAAATTGAGTAAACTACAAACAATTCATTTGCCATAGTCAAAACCACTTCCGAACTTGCCACATGATCCTCCGCATGCACCAATAATAAATTCATAGGAATTGCTTCATCGTTCGCCATTGTTCTTAACAATTCTGCGTGAGTTTTTTTGTGCTAACAATAATTCTGATTTAGCATTTTCTAATAATTCCGTTGCTTTATCAAATTGTTTTTCTTTCAAACATTCAATAGCTTCACTAGAATCACCACGAGAATTTCCACTATGCAAAATCATTTGCCACTTATTTCCATATCCATGTCTATAAATCCTTTCTTTACACTCTAAAATTGTAAAACTAATAATTGGTAAAAACATTTTCCACTTATAAATGGAAAATACATTCGCTTAACAATTCATAAAAGTACTATATCTAACACACCAAAATCCAAATCATTTAAATTCAATTTTTTCTTTATAACTCAAACAAAAATTTGCTAAATAACATCTACATGTTCAATAAACTTATTTTCAAATCACAAATACATATACAGTTTCGTAACAAAAAAAAGAACGTTTATCCTTTAGATTAAGGACTATATAAAAATAGTTGGGGTTTAGATCCACTTTAAGATTACATAGGGCACAGTACTAGGCAACAAAAAAATCACTCCAAAGTATTTTGAGGCCTTTTTTGGCACCTGTAGCTATGCAATTGTTGATTTTCAAGAGGATTAATAGACGATATTATAGAATTATAATATTTGTTGTTGTACATTTATGTTCTTCATTCAGATATAAACGTCTTCCAGGATTACATGAATGAAACTCGGATTATTTTGTTTTGAAAACAAGCCTTTAATTACTGTTGTATAGTTTCAAAAGACACAGGAGAAATTACTGTAGAACAAAAAAGAATCAACAATGCATTGTTGCAGAATCATATCGCAATCATCAAATTGGTTACGAAAGCAACCAGGGGCTATCAAAGCTAGGAGCGATTCAGAAACGGATGTATCTTTGATCTTAGAAAAGGCATCGGTTTTGAAATCGACAAGGATGTTGGAAGCATTAAAATGGCTGAAAAAATGGGCTCGCAGACAACAAAATGTTGTCCAAGCCTAATCTCAGCTACAAACCGTTTTGGGGTATATGCCGCCCCTTAATTTCTTGGAGAGCAAATTCACCTAACCCCATCCAAATTTATTGCGTCAGATTAAGGATTCGCGCTCATTTATGTTGTACAGTTGTTAAAAACAAAAATAATTTTAGTATTCAAAGAAAAGATTTAGGAACTTTGAATAGTTATCCTCTTTTTATTAAAGCCTCTGCTTTTTCAGGATTATCCAATATACTAACAATTCGATCAAACAGTTCATCAAAACCAGATTCTTGGCTATCTTTATTTAAGCTATTTCCTTTATGATTTTGGTGTAACATATTATAAATATTTTCAACATCTTCATCATTTAAAAGATTCTTGACGTAGTAAATCGGATACTCCTTAATTTTAATAGAGTCATCAAAACTAATTACTAAATCTGGACGATAAAGTTGAACTTTATCATATTCGAAACACGATAATATGGATTTAATATAAACGTCATATTGATGCAAATGATTAAGTCTTCTATTAAAATACTGCATACCTGATTTACCTACAGGTGAGATGATAACAATATTTTTGCTTTCTCTTTCTCCGTTACGTTCCAAAGACCCCATTAAATGAAGTGTAAGATAACTTATTTCTTCCTCATATAGACGAACATGATAAAAACTTTGGATTTGATCCGCCATATAGACACTAATATCAAATAATATAGGAAACCTACGTTTTATATCTTCTATCATAGGATTCATTAAAAAAGTATTATATTTAATTCTATTTTGTAAACCAATTAGATGTGCAATCAAATTATCTTTTAACTGTTCATCTGATTGAAAATCTATACCATACATTTCATTTATATCTTTTAACATAAAATCAATTAACATTTTAATTTTATCCGTATTTTTATTTGTATTAATATCTACCTTACCAAAGAAATAAAGTAGCCAAATAATTAATTTCACTGTCATTAAATGCGACATCACTAATTTGCTTGCAACAAGCGTAGATATCCATTTGCTAAATCTATAAAATATGAGTCTATATTATTGTAATTATCATATACAACATTATGCATATTTTTTATACGATCTATCATAATTGCTACGTGCAATAAAAAGCTAATCAATTCAATATCTCTCATTTTGATGTTTTTTCATTAAGATATCCAATTGTCTTTTGTTTTTGAAAAAAGTTAAATTTAAACCTTGAAAAAAATTCGCGTAATCATTAATATTTAAAACATTTGATGTGAATTCATGAGATATTGTGAATGAGATTGCTTTTCTTTTTTTCCTCTTCACTTCCTATTAAATAAAGCTTGTTATCTCTCCTTATGATTGATAAATTAAAATCTTGTTTTTCCAACAAATTATTTATTTTTTTTTATTATTTTTAAAAGCGAAGTACTACTAATAAACAAATCATCGGATAAATCGTCAATGTAAGTACTAGTTCGAGCCATTAAATGTTTTAATACCAAAAATTCGATATCAGTATTATTTGAATTAAGTTTTGTTTTTTTATAAGAGCAAAAATTTCATTATTTGTCAATTTAAAACCTGAAGCCTGCATAGCTTCAATACTATTTGGATACATAGCATTTATCGCATGAATATCATTTCGAATCGTTTTTGTAGAAACATGTAAAGATGATGCTAAATTTTGTGCAGTAAGTTTATTCTTATCATTTAATTCTTTTATTATTTCAATTTGCCTTTTCGTTAGCATTCTTATCACCTGTTATGAAGTGACCTTTGTCAAGACAAAATTACACTCATATTCTAAAAATATTCAGTTTTAGATTGATGACATAGAGGAACTCCTAAACAAATCTATCGACAGTTAACCACTCTGTTATTCGTGGATTGGGTACCTAAGGTTAATGGTCCGTCGAGCAGGTTTTGTAAATCTCATATCGTGGATCAATAGCTTTTTCGTACAGTCCTCCTCGCGATTTGATTCGTGTACCACTATTGCCTTAAGAGGTGAATCGTAAATAATCAGACCTGTTTCATTATTTACGAAGTTCCTCTATATCATCAATCCTTTGTCTTTCTAAAGTCTTTCTTCACATCTCCTTTCACTTATTTTTTATTTTAATGGATGTTTCCTGTTTCCATTCCCCAAATAAAACATGCTAACTCTCTTAGCTACGGCGACTATTGCCTTATTTCTAGGCACATTTCGTTCAATCAATTTTTGGTATTTCTTCTTCAAACGTTCTGTTGCCTTATCCGCATATGCAATAATATTTACATCCATTCCTTTTTGACGACTTTTTAACCCTTGTGATTTTTTTTCGCACGTTTCCTTTCACCAAAGATTGTGCACATTCTACCAGTGTTTTTCTAATCACTGTATTTCCTTGCTTTGTAATACCAATTCGGTTGTTTTTATCGCCACTAGAATGTTCTCCTGTTGTAAGTCCAGTATAGGATGCATATGCTTTTGCGCTTGGAAAACGTTCAAAATCACCGTTTCTACCTGTATAGTCATGGTCGCAAATGTTTCTATACCCTTAAAACATCTTAATTTAGATACCTTTTCATGGTATCTTTCACTTTGATACATCTCATCAATACGATTCATGAATCGATTGATTTTATCGTTTAAATTTTCCATTTCTGCAATATATTCATTTAAGGTTTCTCTTTGAATTTCTGACATTTCCAATTCTCTGATCCAATTCATATAGCGAATTGTCCATTTTGATTTACCATCATATTGATAGCCATGACGCAATACAAATGCGCAGATTTCCTGCTTAACTCTTTTTAATTCCTTTTTTTGAAATCATGAATCATACGGATGTATTCTTTTATTTCAACATCTTCTTCATCTGGAACATATACAGATTTATATGATCCACTAGCCAAGTTCTTTGCAATATTCAAAGCATCCATTCTGTCATTCTTTACCATCTTATTTTTTGCAGAAACCTGCATAGTTGTAGGAGCCAAAATTATACAATCCACTCCTCTTGCAGTTAACGACTTATAAAGAGAATATCCAAGACAACCTGCTTCATAACCACATTTGATTTCTACATCGTTTTCATAACGACTTTTAAGTGTTTCAATAAACTTAATTACTAGTTTTACATCAGAAGCAAATGTAGATTCTGAAACGATTTCTCCTGTATAACCATCATAAGCGCATAAACTAAACGAATTTTTGTGGACATCCATTCCAACAGATAATATACTTTTTTTCATAGTGACCTCCTATTGTGTTATGGCATCGACACCATAAGTGTTTTTAATCAATTCAATTATGAGTCGTAATCCACGTATTGACAATAGGAGGTCACTTCATATTATCTCCTACTAAACATAATATTGAATAATCAAGAAATTTCAATACATTTTTTTATTTTACAACCTACAATTTAACCAAATAGTTTTAGGATGCATATTACTTGCTTATTTGTTGTACATTTATTTTCATCATTATTATGAAGTAACATCCAACTTTGAAAAAAATATCATAAAAAGCCACCACATAGGCGACTACGATATCCATTTCATAATTTCTTCTTCACTTTTCGATACACACTTCGCAATTTGAGATACGCTCATATCATTTGAAAGCATAGTTTAGACTATCAATGTCATTTCTTGATTCATTTGCGCAATCTTTTTTAATCTGATTCGTTTGCACGTTTATTTGCTTCTTGTACTTTTTTATTTGCTTCCTCTAATCGTTTTTGAGCCTCCTCTAATCGTTTATTCGCTTCCGCTAATCGTTTATGAGCTTCTTCAAATTCAAGTTTTAGTTCATTTTCTTGTTGTATTCTAAAGTCTTCAATCCATTTTGTCCAACAATCATTCGATATGGTTTCTACTCGTTTTTCTACCGTTTGAATTACTTCATCATTTTCTATCATCTTAGTTTTACCATTATCACGACAATTCAAAAAGTAATATACCATTTTTTCTTTATCATCCATCTGATCATAAGACTTATCTAAATTTTGTGTTGAATACACAGATATTTTTTCAACATGCCATCCGGAAAAAACAAAATACCATTATCATTTCTAAATTGAAGATCTATTTCAAATACACATTCCTTACCATCATAGAACGCAATGACTTGACATGGGTTTAAATCATATTCTTCCTGTGATCCAAACAACCTCATAAGATAATATTCAGATAAGCGATGTAATTTGATTATATTTTGATCTATCAGAATAGCTAGTTTCATCTTGGTGTTATCGTCAAATTCTACAAAAAGCTTCAAGTATTGGATCAAACCCCACATTCGTTACATTTACATTCACCACCTTTCTTTCCAAAAATATCGTGAGTAATGATTTTAAGGCATCATTTGCCTCCTTACAATCTTCGCCAAACACATACTTAAAGGCGAAATCATTTAATAAATTTGCGCTACGCATGAGCACCTCTTTTCTAGTAGGGATTTCCTACATACTCATATACGTAAAAAATGCACTTTTTCTAATAAATTTTAATTTTTGCGCAAAAAAGCGCCTTTCGACGCTAAATCCATTTCATTTTTCTTACAAATATTATATATACCATCATCTACATTGGCATCTGTGACTATTGTTGCGATATCCTTTAATTCCTGACACGCATTTCCCCATCGCTACACTTGTCCATTGTGGATCAAACATAACCATATCATTAGTGTCATCCCCAAAGACAACCACATCTTTTAAATCACCACCAATATCTTTGCATCATATCTAGAATACCTTGATGCTTAGCATCATATTGAAACATTAAATAATCGGGTACAAAACGCATATTCCCCAAAGTATCCTTTAAAGTCAATTCGGATTCTTTCTCTTTTAGGGATTGAGATATACATTTTATAGATTACATCCAATGCATCTACATCTAAGTTCTCATCATAAATATATTCCGTTGGTTCCTTACGGTCTCCAACTTGATTCTGGAAAGTATGATCTAATGTATATACTTTTTAATTGAATCATCTAACGCAAATAAAACACCATACCCTAAAGACAAGGCTTGTTTGGCAATTTTCTTTGATTTTTCTAAATCTAAAGGAATATTTTGAACCAATTCATCATGAATGACTAATCCACCACCTCCACAACAAACCATATCATGAAGACCCACACTTTCCATAAACTTACGTGCTTTATAGTGAGCACGACCTGTCGCAATAGCCACAAAGTGACCTGCCTTTTGAAGTTCATTCAATGCCACTTGTGCACTCGATACGATTTTACCAGTGTTTCGATCAGTTAAAGTACCATCAATATCAAAGAAAAAATATTTTTTATTCATTCGATTCCCTACTTTCTTGTACCCTCGTCAATACAACCATCACATCTTAAATTTTGTTTCCCACTCAATTTCGTAACATATTCTTCCATATCTCGAATTTCATGGTTTAGTGTCAATCCGCTTTTTTCCACATACAATCTCTTCTATATGTCCATGAACTGTATCAAGTATCATCAAACCATTACCCATTTCACAATATCAAAAAGAAGATCAAATTACTTTGATCTCATGTACGTAAATATTATTAACACGATCTGGTCCTACAGAAATCATAGAAACACGTACGCCTGTGAACTCTTCAATGAAGTGTACATAGTCTAAACATTCCTGAGGCAATTGATCGACTGTAGTCATCTTAGTGATATCTGTCTTCCAACCTTTGAAAGTTTTATAGATTGGTTTTGCCTTGGCAACATCTGCCTGATCACTAGGAATATAATTATATTCTTTACCATCGATTTCGTATCCAACACAAACCTTGATTTCATCTAAACCATCTAATACGTCTATCTTAGTGATAACAATATCTGTTAATCCACTCATTAAGTTTGCGTGTTTTACAGTTAATAGATCTAACCATCCACAACGACGAGGACGACCTGTAGTAGCTCCATATTCTCCACCGTGTTCACGAATCCATTCACCTTGGTCATCTAATAATTCAGTAACGAATGGTCCTTCACCAACACGAGTTGAATACGCTTTAACAACACCCACAACAGTCTGAATACGACTTGGTGCAACACAAGCGCCTGTAGTAACACCAAAGACTTGTTGGACTTGAAGAAGTTACATAAGGATATGTACCATAGTTGATATCAAGCATTGCCGCCTGAGCCCCTTCAAACAATACTGTCTTATCTCCATCCAAAGCTTCATTGACTAAGTGTGTTGTTTCTTGAATCATAGGAATAATACGATCATAAATAGCTTCAAAATCAGCTACCATCTTATCGTAATCCATAGCTTTTCCACCATATACGGCAATAAATAATTTGTTTTTGAAATCTAAGCAGTCTTTTAAACGAACTTTAAAATGTTCAAAATCCTTAAATTCATGATAACGAATACCATGACGGGCATACTTATCTGCATAACATGGACCAATTCCACGTTTTGTAGTTCCGATTTTATTAGATGCAGCTTGCTCTTCTAATTCATCTTGATATTGATGATATGGCATTAACATCTGTGCACGGTCACTAATAATGATGTGTTTAGTTGATAAACCATCTTTTTCTAATTGTTCCATTTCTTTTTAATAATACGAATGGGTTACAAACAACTCCTGGACCAATGATACAAGTTGCTTCTTCATGTAGAACACCACTTGGTAATAAGTGCAATACATGTTTCTTACCATTTACAATGACTGTATGACCTGCATTGTCTCCACCTTGGAAACGAACGATCATATCCGCCTTTTCTGCTAAAAAACATCGACGATTTTTCCTTTACCCTCATCGCCCCATTGGGTACCTACAACTACTTGGCTTGACATAAGAGCCTCCTTTTAGGTATGTTCTTTACAATACCTAATTAATTATAAGTAACCCTCATATTATTGTCAATTGAGATTTTTTAAAAAAAGAGCTTGCACAACCATTTAATTCATGTTATCATTAACAGGCACTTAGGGGTATCGTCCAAAGGCTAAGATAGCGGTCTCCAAAACCGTTGGTGTGGGTTCAAGTCCTACTGCCCCTGCCATTAAGCTTTCTATGCTATACTAATTAAAAAGCGTATATATATATATTCGTCCAGTTTGAATAGTTATAGTTGGGATAAAATAAAAGGTAACATTCAAAATTTGGCGATGGCGAACATTGCCTTTTATTTTTTACTAATTCAAAGTCATTCAATTTTCAAATAACTATCTACCGACAGGAAACACTTATTCAGTTTCCTGCTTTTTTTATTCATATCATCACAAATCAATCGTTTTACATAAGTCTGAAACGGAATTTCCAAAGACCCAATCAATCAACTAACATTGGCTCAGTTTTTTACATTGAATTTAACCATTTTCTGAATAACATAATTCTTTACATATTCCGAATGATAATCTGCTATTTTTGATGATTTTATTCCTTTATTCTGTTTTTCTTGCATCTTTGTTTATCCTTTCCATCTTTAGTATATTGGTTAACCAACCGAATGTCAAGCGTTTTATAAAAAAAATTTTACAACAAATTCATTATATTTAACAGTACCAATTCTTACTATGGGTTATAACTACAACTTATTCCTTGTATGAGAATACATACTTCATAACCATTCAATACGATCCCGCATTTAACCTATTGTTAAAACTCACGAAAAAAAAGAGGATTCCTGTCCTCTCTTTCTCTATGCCAAAAATGGCATTCAATGTACTACTTAATTATATATCATGAACAGTTCAAAAACAAATACATAATATCCATTACTAATAATCCACTATACTTTATAAACTATATCCGTAACATCGCCTAATTCAAAATCATACGTGATATAGCTAATATGAGTCTGAATCAATTTTCGTTTAGTCACACGATCCGCATAGATCGGTGACGAATTCCCGATTCATCAAATTCTTTTTATTTTCTTGCCAATATCAAAAATCATTTTCTTGACTTTCTTCATAGAAAGGTCATCTAATATTTGCGATTTCTGTCTTTAAAATCTATGGGTGGTAAGTGACTTCCGTTAATTATAAAAGGCAAGCTCTTGAAGAGCTCTAATGATTTGAAGTGACCTCCTATTGTCAATACGTGGATTACGACTCATAATTGAATTGATTAAAACACTTATGGTGTCGATGCCATAACACAATAGGAGGTCACTATGAAAAAGTATATTATCTGTTGGAATGGATGTCCACAAAAATTCGTTTAGTTTATGCGCTTATGATGGTTATACAGGAGAAATCGTTTCAGAATCTACATTTGCTTCTGATGTAAAACTAGTAATTAAGTTTATTGAAACACTTAAAAGTCGTTATGAAAACGATGTAGAAATCAAATGTGGTTATGAAGCAGGTTGTCTTGGATATTCTCTTTATAAGTCGTTAACTGCAAGAGGAGTGGATTGTATAATTTTGGCTCCTACAACTATGCAGGTTTCTGCAAAAATAAGATGGTAAAGAATGACAGAATGGATGCTTTGAATATTGCAAAGAACTTGGCTAGTGGATCATATAAATCTGTATATGTTCCAGATGAAGAAGATGTTGAAATAAAAGAATACATCCGTATGATTCATGATTTCAAAAAGGAATTAAAAAAGAGTTAAGCAGGAAATCTGCGCATTTGTATTGCGTCATGGCTATCAATATGATGGTAAATCAAAATGGACAATTCGCTATATGAATTGGATCAGAGAATTGGAAATGTCAGAAATTCAAAGAGAAACCTTAAATGAATATATTGCAGAAATGGAAAATTTAAACGATAAAATCAATCGATTCATGAATCGTATTGATGAGATGTATCAAAGTGAAAGATACCATGAAAAGGTATCTAAATTAAGATGTTTTAAGGGTATAGAAACATTTGCGACCATGACTATACAGGTAGAAAACAAATGATTTTGAACGTTTTCCAAGCGCAAAAGCATATGCATCCTATACTGGACTTACAACAGGAGAACATTCTAGTGGCCATAAAAACAACCGAATTGGTATTACAAAGCAAGGAAATACAGTGATTAGAAAAACACTGGTAGAATGTGCACAATCTTTGGTGAAAGGAAACGTATATGCGAAAAAATCACAAGGGTTAAAAAGTCGTCAAAAGGAATGGATGTAAATATTATTGCATATGCGGATAAGGCAACAGAACGTTTGAAGAAGAAAAATACCAAAAATTGATTGAACGAAATGTGCCTAGAAATAAGGCAATAGTCGTCAGTAGCTAGAGAGTTAGCATGTTTTATTTGGGGAATGGAAACAGGAAACATCCATTAAAATAAAAAATAAGTGAAAGGAGATGTGAAGAAAGACTTTTAGAAAGACAAAGGATTGATGATATAGAGGAACTTCGTAAATAATGAAACAGGTCTGATTATTTACGATTCACCTCTTAAGGCAATAGTGGTACACGAATCAAATCGCGAGGAGGACTGTACGAAAAAGCTATTGATCCACGATATGAGATTTACAAAACCTGCTCGACGGACCATTAACCTTAGGTACCCAATCCACGAATAACAGAGGGGTTAACTGTCGATAGATTTGTTTAGGAGTTCCTCTATGTCATCAATCTAAAACTGAATATTTTTTAGAATATGAGTGTAATTTTGTCTTGACAAAGGTCACTTCATAACAGGTGAATAATCATCAAGAGGAACTTGGCGGTTCTGGTTATTCATCTCGTGAAACTCCGAACCGCCAAACACAAATGAATAAAAAAGAACGTAGAAAATATCCATCTTTACGTTCATTTACTTGGTCTGAAGATCCTGAAAAATCTGAAGGACAATTGCTTGTAGAAAATACTGTTCAAGAATGGTACGACGCTAAACATGCAACATCATCTATTTTTGAAATTGAATTTATAAATTCTTTAGACATAAAACAATGTCCATTCTGTGAATCTAATGATTTTACAAAATATGGCCATAAAAAAGATGGAACACAAAGATATATTTGTAAAGAATGTGGTAAACGCTTCTGACTTTGACAAATACAATCTTTGATTCAAAAAAAAAAAAATTCCTATTTCAGAATGGATTGAGTATTTACTGCATTTGTTTGAATTTCATTCTATAAATTCAACGACCTACGATAATAGAAATTCACCAACGACAGGGAAATATTGGTGATCAAAACATTCGAAGTTTTAAAAGGAATACAAAACGATGTTGTACTAGACGGTACAGTATATTTGGATGAAACATATTTTACAAAAGTAAGAAGTAAACTAGTAACAAAAGATGGAAAGAAACTAAGAGGAATATCTCGAAATAAAATAGGTGTTGGTGTTGCTTGTAACGAGACAAAATCAATTTTTATAGTTACAGGAACATCTAAACCTTCAAGAAAATCAACGAAAGAAACATACAGTCGAAGATATTGCAAGAGGTTCTGTATTAGTTCATGATGACGAACACTCTCATAGCATATTAATTGAAGAATTGGAACTGGAAAGCATAGTATACCCAACAAAGAGAAACAAAAGAATTATCAGATAAAGACAATCCTTTATATCCGGTCAATAATCTTCATTTATTATTAAAACAATTTATAAGAAATCATGGAGCTTATGATAGAGAGCACCTCCAAGACTGGTTGAATCTATTTTGGTTCATTATGAATGAGCCAAAGGACAAGTATGATAAGGTGTTAAAATTTATTGAAATGGCAGTTTTATCGCCAAAAAAGTGCGATATCGGGGATGCAATGAGCTCTAAACATAGTAAATAAGCGAATGATTACCACCCATTTGCAAAAAGGGAGCTTTAAAAAAAAACAAATCATCTTCTAGCTTTTTAGTTTTAGCTGTTCGGACGTTTTGTTCTTTGTTGATATGCAAACCAAGTGGTATAACAATCTGATTAAAGAGTTTATCTTGGTTCACACGTTTATTACATTTTGGACACCAGTAATAATAATAGGTGTGTCTGTATTTGTTTTTGTTTTTACAGTACTAACGTGATCGCATCGTTTACCACACTTGCAATGGACCAGTCCGTGAAACAAATACATTTCCTGGTTTGGTTGTGATACGTTTCTATGCGTTGCTTTTTTCTACCGCTTTATAATATATATCTTCATCCATAATAGCCGGAACTACATTACGATACTCTACCCCATGGTATTCAAAAATTCCTATATTTCTTTTTGTTTATTAAACAGTTACGGATAAAATACCATTTCTTTTTCATCCCATACGTTTTCTCTAAATATATTCTTAGATCATCAATCCCATATCCCTCATACACAAATTTTTTTGAGTCATATCCTTGATGATGTCAGCTTCCTCTGGAACAATCTTTAGAACATTTTTATCTCTAGTCCATCCAAATGGATCTCTACCGCCATACGGATATTTACCACTTCTTACCATTTGTTCTAAACCCCGGCAACAGTACGTTCACTTATCACCTCACGTTCCCATTGACTGATTACCGATAAAATACCAACTAACATTCTTCCATTGGCCGAAGAAATGTCTATACGATCTACAACCGCTACTAGTGAACAGTCATACTCCATTACTGTTTTTATCAGTTTATATGTATCTATAACGCTTCTGGTAAGGCGATCCAACTTAAAAGCAACAATAGTATGTATCTTTCTTTTGTACACATCATCTAACATTCTTTTCATCTCAGGTCTTGAAAGATTTTTCGCAGAATATCCATCATCCTTGTAAATCTTCACTTCATCATTTGGAAAATATAAATCAATATATTTTCTGCACTGTACTTCCTGATCTCCTAAACCATATCCATTGTGTGCCTGATCGAAAGTCGAAACACGCAAATACATTGCAACAAATTTTGTCATAAAAACCTCCATAGGCTCACCATGGTAACATAATCAGATTTCCATTAACTATATACTCACAATTCTTTTTTAATTATCAATCCTGGTATATTTGTTCCTTTAAAAAGTTCTTCCTTTTCAGGCATCATCAGGATGTAAACTAAAAAATCTTTCATACAATTCCACATGTAATGGAGTCATTTCTTTAGTTGCAAAAACATCTATTCTATCCTTATAAGTCATGATATGTAGTTCCTCTATATTTAATAATTTCAACAATTCACATAACACATCACTTAATTCATCTATATCCGTTTTTATAACATAAGATTTTTGTAGTTTTCTTGATAGTCTCTTCGATTTCTTTTCTTGTACCATATAACATCAACCTTTCATACATATCAATCATACAAAAAAAGAATTATTTGTCATCGACCGAAATTTCAAAATCGGTCGATAGTAAACAAAAAAATTAAAAAAAGCTATTTCATATAATATGAAATAGCCGGCTATCCAAATTTGTTAGGAAGATGAACAGCTCTAACATTATAACTTTCGACTGTTCACCTGTCTAGCTTTATTCATTTGAACAACTTCATTTGCTTCTTCTTCAGTACGATACACTTTCGATTCTCGTACTCTGATACCAGAAGGTCCGTCATTGCCATTATTTGTAGCAAATTTAATTGTTACAAATCCCCCACCTGAACGTATGACAGTCGCTTCTTTTTACGAAAACTGAGCTTTGGAAACAAAGTATACTTTGTCCCCTTCTTTATATTTTGATACCATTTTCTATCCACCCGATTACATTATATACTAATAGAATCACTTCAACAATAAATCCGAAGATTCACATGTGGATTCAAGATATTTCAAATACTGAATATACTTCTTTGCCATCATCTGTCGTCCACATTCTTCCATGAACTCATAATCCGGTTCATTGTTATCATTGACAGGAAGCATAACACATGAATGAACCATTCGGCTAGGTCTCCACTTCCTTGCATATGCAAAACAAATACCCTGATTTTTTATCATCTGTGATAAAAATAATCCCAAATATTTATTCATTTTACAACTTCTCAACCACAAAGGATTAACATCGTGAGTACACGTAAAATTATCTGGTTGATAATATGTATAACCAATAGCAGAACCATTATTAACTACACAAAGATGACCTTTTGAAAATATTTTTTTGTCAAGCGGTTCATTTGTTCCATAGCCAAGTTTTGAATTATTTTCAACATCTTTTTCGTCGTAAAACCAGTGACACCATTATTTTCACCTGATGCACCTATAAAAGGAAAATTGCCATTTTCAGACATAGGCGGTTTTTTTATTATAGAATCCATGACCTACTACGAAAATATCATTAATATTAAATTTCTTCCACTCTCTTGATTCTAAGTCGAGGTTATACCCCCCGCATCGGTATTTTCATATCATCAATACCGAATTCCGCAAGACGTTGTTCTACATATTTCTGATACTGTTTGCGTTTTTTGTCATCAGTTCTTTCATGTAATCTTCCATAAATTGATAATCTGGTTCATCATTATCATCAACAGGAAGCATAATTCTTTCACGCTTAATACTATCCTTATTACCCATGTGTCCATATGTATATTTACATGCACAAGTATTTGCAATCATCTTTGCAATAAACTGACCATTGTATAAATTTATATTGTCGAAGATACAACATTAAAATTGATGAACCAGCCCACCTCGTCCCAAAAAATTATACGGCCGATAAAATGCACTTCCATCAACAGGACTAACTGTAATACATCCAAAGATTATCCAATTCTTCATTTTTATGAGGCTTACAAAGATTTCATAACACCGTTATTTCCACTTCCTGATGCAACAAATGGAACATTACCATTTTCATAATGGTCTTTATTCCTGGCTATTGGTCGGTTGATAGAAAACAAATCTCCAATAATAAAAATCTTCCATTCTCTATCACTCAATCTCATCCGATTCACCCCTGTAAACAGGTACTCACGATTTTGCATTACCATAGAAAATTCAAAGCTCAGATAATCACCAATCGCTTTTTCAAAATCGGATTCCGATGGAATTTCGTCATTGAAATAATAAAAGCTATGTAACCATTCGTCATCAGGCTGTACTGTTGATTCTACACAAAATTTTGACGGTGCTTCAACACGACCATTCCATACATCAAGAAGATGTTGCTTCTTATCTTTCGCACTGTCACCTTCAACAAGTCCAACATGTGCCCTTACTTCATATCCATCATCTCTGAAATCAATGAACTTGCATAACTTGTCTTCTGGATGTGGTTCATGTGTCGTAAATACAAAGAATAACCGGATTTGTGCCTACACCATAGAACGTATCAGTATTACAAGTAATTACACCTTCCAATGTATGATTTTTCATGATACTTGCTTTAAATGCCTGTTCTGCTTTTTGTTTTTCCTGTCATAGATGACTGTGGAACGATTACAGCTGCTCTTGCACCAACTACAAGAGAATCAAGTAGATGTTCAACAAATGAAAGCTCATATTGCGAAGGGTCATCTTTAGTCCCCTGACTGTATGGGGGATTCATCATACCAACAGTAGCACCTTTTAACTGCACCTGTGCCGGATTCTGTTTCAAGAAATCCTGACACCAAATATTACTGTTACCATCATCACGAAGAATCATATTTGTACAAGCAATCGCAAACATATTACTCTGTAATTCATAACCGTGCAATTGTTTTTTTCTGATGTTCTTTCTCCTTGTTTCATTCTCTGTTGCCGAAATCATATGGTGCATTGTCGCCACAAGAAATCCAAAGAGTTCCACATGTAGGGTCAAGAATAATATCATTCGGTTGTACATTCAACAAGTCGCAGAATAATTCACAAATATGAGCAGGTGTAAGCACAATACCAAGAGTTTGTCCGTCACCACCTGAATAACTCATAAATTCACCATAAAAACGACCAATAAAATCCTCTGCCGATGATTTATATTTGATATTATCAAATACATTGGTCTTCAAGAACTCAGCGTAATATTTCAATGGTGTCTTTTTCAATTTATCATCAATTTCATTCAATCTGGCACTGGTTTTAATAATAGCAAACTCACTCATAAGTTTATCACGTTTGGCATCTGGTCCGACATTAGAACGTTTTAAACGCTTCTGGATTGCGTTATAAATCTTCTCACCGTCTGTCTCAACGTCATCTCCTGTCAATGAGCTAATCGAAAAACTTCCACTTTCAATTTCATCCAACGCCAGCAAAATACCTGAAACAACCAACGGTTTGTCTTGATCTTTTAAAGAACCGTAAGTACGAAGATATTCATGAAGTGTTGATGCATCTTTCAGAATCTGCTCAGTTGTCTTCTCAACATCAGTCTTTTCTTTCAGAACGTTCCTCAAGTAATACTCATAGATATTCTGTTGATTGAACATTGTAAATGATTCAACGTCTTCTAGTTCAATATATCCTTCTCTATCGTCAACATACAGAGGTGTAATCTTGTGATGCTTTGCATCCCCTGATACACCAATAGCAAATACCTTCTTAAACGAGCTGTTCTGTGCTATATGCTTTGCGTAGAAATACGCTCCATTCACAAAGATAGTCAGTGATTGCTTTTGTTGTTGTCTCAATGAGTGCTTGTGTCAGTTAATTTTGTATGCTTATCTAAATCTGCTTTATCCTCTATGACAATTACAAAGTCATTTACAACAGCTACATACTCAGGATAACCGGCATTTCCTGTTCCACGCTTAGAAGCAGTGGAAAGAGCTTCGTCAATCTCTTTTACATCACTTCCCTGTCTTTGTAAACTGTATCTTGCATTTATCCAACTGAGAAGCAACCCATAAATCGGTTTTTACTTCTTTCTTTGCCATTTATAAATACATCCTTTCTTTTTTCTGGATGTATGGATAACTCATCAAGTCATCCACACATCACATAAAATCTACTGCTTCTGCTAATTCTCTGCATCTAATCGACATATTCATACTCGACATTTTGATCTTCGATTATTTTCCTACCCAACAAGACGCATATCTTATTCTAATCAGTACAATTACCATCCATTAATTTGATTTCACGAACATATTTAAAATACGTTGATTTTTTCATATTGAGTTTTCTCATTAGCTCTAGGCTCTTAATTTTGCCATCTTTCACGTTTTGATATTCTTTTTTTTTCAAAGTCAGGCAAACTCATAACACGATGTCTGCCATAATTATCCCACTCACCACGTTCTTTCATTGCAATCAAGCCTTCCTGCTTTTTTGCCTTTTGTTTTTTCTTTGCAACTCAGTTTCGGCTAACATTGCATAAACATCAATAATGACCTTATTAATTGTTTCAACAATCGACTTATTCATAGCATCTGCATCTGGTAAATCTGTTGTGGTTGTAGGTATATCCAGAATCATTACACGTATATTATGTTCATCATAATAACGTAATTCATTTGATATGGCTTTCTTATCCCTAGCTAGACGATCTAACTCATAAATGATTAAGGTATCACCTTCACGTAACACATCCTCTTTAAGCACTGTATATCTAGGTCTGTCAACCGTCCTGCCAGACATTTTGTCTACAAATACTTTTTCAAGTTTATAATTTCTGCTTTTGCAGAAATCTTCAATTCCTTTGATTCCACGCTCTAAATTTTGTTCCTTCGTGCTTACACGATGATATCCGTAAAACATCATTTAACCTCCTAATTTTAACAAAAAAGGTCTATAAATAAATAGACTAGTCCATAAATAAAAAATAGGACATTGATAGACTATTTAATTACTATCTTTATCCTAGTGCATAAATGTATACAATTATGGTCCTAATTTTTTAGAATAATTTTATTCCCATCTGCAAACTGTATATCCGTTAAATTTAATGAGTTCAAATAATTCTGTTCCTTTATTTGATCTTCCTTTTTTATTTTCTTGTACCAAGCTTTTAAAGTGCCATTCCAAAAATATCCATTTTCTTTAAGTTTCTCTTTTTTCGGAATAACAATTATATACATTTACAATCAAATAATTTTCATTAATATCCTTATTTGGGTTAGGTGAATATATTTTTATAAACTTTAATATTTTATTATGGTCAGTAGTCAATCTTGGCATATTCTTAATATCTGAGACAGACACAACATTTAAATCAATGCAGAATACAAAAAAGCTTTTGAAAAATTTCATAAAATGCATCACTATGATCTGAAGTATGGCGATTACACCAGTCAATATGGTGAGACACTTCATGCAAAAGTGGTACAAATCAGATTTGCATTTGTCTTTGCACTTGTCTTTGGAACAAAAACACGTATGATATGAGTTCTCATATCATAATCCCCACAAAAGACTTCCTATCATCATTTAGAAAATTTAATTTAAACCATTTATAATTTTCTCTTTCACAATCAAATTTAGCATTCTCAATTATTTTAATCAACGTCTGTTTAACTAAAAACTCACTCGACATATAACATTCCTCTTACTTAAGGCAAGTTGCCTTAATTCTATTTTTATTCAACAAATTTGTGTTTTAAAAAGCAGGATATTTTCTTCCGTTGAATTCATGCGGTTCTAGAAGAATATCAAGACCTCTTTGTATAAGGCACTCCGCTTTTATTTACTAAATCGATCTTAGGCAGTTTATGAGCAAGCAATGCTTCTACTTTTTTATTTGTAAAATGGTATTCTGCACCGAAAATCTTTTGCTTTTCATAGAGTGCGAACGAACATTTTTTTCTCTATCCTCTTTACTGTGCGTAAAGAATAAACCTTTAGCACTTTTAAACGCATAAACAGGTTGCTTGCACCATGGACAGCATCCTAAAGATTCAGGTTCATTTTTAAACTGAGATTCTGGTATTTCCTTGTTGCTTGCATTTTTCAAAGTACTGATTTAAAAATGCAATCGCATTTTGAACACATTCATCTACTGTGATTTTTGAATTGTATACTTTTTTTAGGTCTTTTTGTAGTTCTACAGTACGCTGTGGTGAAAGGTCAAGATTTGATTTATTTAAAAAATTCAACCATGTATCTGCCTTTATCTTCAATCGAATATACATTGTCAGTCAGACTGATGTATCCCGTCTGGATCGCTTTATCAATAATTCCTGATCGAGTTGCTTCTGTTCCAATTTCACAACCACTCAGTAATGCCTTATATTCATCATCTTCTGTATCAGTGACCTTTTTGAATGGATGGACCATCCAATTACCAAGGCTTTCAACTGTATATGGTTTTAGGTGGCTGTGTTTTCTTCTCTACTGGTTTAAAATCAACATCTAAAGTTTGATTTATCGACAACAGTGGAATAGCTTTATCAACTGAATCCTCCCCATAAACACGCATCCATCCTTTTTGATTTAACAGCTTGACCCTTGATTTTTAAATCATTTGGAAACTGTCTGCCAACGTGAATCGTTGCTTCTGTTTCTGTAACGATACAAGGTTCTTTAAAAAAGCAGAATTAAAACGGGCAAAAATAGCCTGATATACCTTCTTTTCGTTTGATGAAAAAGAATCATAATTTGCTATTTTATCAGTCGGCATTAATGCAGAGTGAGATTCGATTTTAGAATCATCGAAAATTCGTTTTGAATCTTTAAATAACAGAACATTGTTCTTGTCATGTACTTCCAACAAGTGAAGAACAGTCTGCTTTTCATTTTCACTCAGATATTCTGTATTGGTTCTTGGATATGTAACAAAGCCTTTTTTCATATAAACTCTGAACAACTGCTAAAGTTTCACAGGCTTTAGTTTAAATTTCTTCCCACAGAAACCTTGTAATTTACTCAAGCTGAACAGACTTGGGACTTTGTTTTTCGACATCCCTTGTGTGAATATCTGTTACGATACCTTTATTAGAATTTAGATCGTTACAAATCAAATTGATCTTGTCCTTCTCGTTCAACGCAAATTTATCCTTTAAAGATAGTTTTAATCCATTAACATTCGATTCAACCGCATAATATTTTTCAGGAATGAAATGCTCGATTGCAATTTGTCTATTATATATTTCAATGACGATTGGGCAGATTACTCGCCCGATATTCAATAGACTGTTCGCTTTTGATGAAACATCTCTTGTTAAATTGATACCTAGAAGCCAGTCTACATACATACGTGCAACACCTTCGTTGTACAAATTATTGTATTCTGAATCAGCCTTTCGCTGGGTTTAGCTGTGTAACAATCGTTTTATCTGTTTGATCTGGCAACCAAAGTCGAGTGATGCGTTTTGACTTATTTTTAATCCAAAATGTAAAATCAAACGTATAATCACTTCACCTTCTCGATCAGCATCTCCTGCACAAATGATTTCATCTGTTTTACTGTCATTAATTAATGCACAAATTACATTAAACTGTCCCTTGACACCTTTATCCTTTTTCAATTGGAATTTAAAAGGATTAGGATAGAATGGTAAATTCTCATTCCATTTGATTTTTTACCAAAATAATTATCCATATCCTGTAATGTCAGCAAAATGTCCATACGCATAGGTCACAATATAATTTCCAACAGTGATATAGCCTTTGTTGTTCAAAGCCTTTGTGTTCTGGCTTTTGCTAATCGCAGTAGCTATCGTTCTTCCCAAACTTGGTTTTTCTGCAATAATAACCTTCATGAGCTAAACCTCCGCCATGCACATATTCAAAATTTTTTTTTGAGAGAAAGTCATATCCTGTTTAAACTTTTGGCTGAAAAATAATTGTGTATCTTCCACCTGCCTGGACTCCAATAACTCCAATATATTTTTTTTTCATTCAAATAATTCATGTAGCGATTTAAAATGACATCTTTCTTCTCTTCCGGAATTACGATCCGACTTTTTATTGCAGTAAGGTAAATTTCCTTCTGCCTGTAAAAGTACTTTTTTATATCCGTCAATTTAAATTCAAATGCATTGATTTGCCAGTTTTCCTGATATTTTTCCAATGTCATTAAATCTGTATTACCTTCTCGAACAGGACATTCAAACTGCCATTTAACAGCTCGTCCTTTATTGTTGTAGCTTTTCCGAAAAAAGCATCCTTTAATTCTTTTTTCTGTTAAAAACATATATTTATCTCCATTCTAAAAAAGCCAATACTGGCTTTTTTATATCAATATTTGTAATATAGTGCTCTCTAGCACCATTAACGAAGGCGCAAATGCATACTGACTTTCACTACCATGTGAAAATATGCTGTACTGCAACAAAGCTGGATTTTTTCCACTTCTCATCTCCTTCACTACCATCTGAAATAATGCTTGTACTGCAACTATCTCTGCCAGGTATCGCCTTCCTCCAAACCTTCACTACCATCTGAAATAATGCTTTGTACTGCAACCTCAAATGGCATTACAGACTACTACAAAATTTTAACCTCTCCACGAATGAAGAAAGTGTGATTCTAATTCATCTGTACTTTCGGCATTACTGCCAAGGTCCGCGAATCGACCTTATATATGAATTAAGGCAAACTGCCTTAATTTGTATTAACTAAAACAGACGAATGAGTGCGACCACTTCTTCTAAATCCTTTTTACTTACGTTTTTTCTTCAAAAATAGGGTTTAATTTCGAATAGCTGATTTCATTGATAGAAACACCGTGATACGAAAGCTTTCTTTCTATTGTCGTTTTTAACATAGCGGACTGGCAGACTGAATCTTTTTTGCCCAAATTTCTTTGAAGAAATTTAAAGTCCATTTTATTACAATTAAACACATCACCAGATGCAATGACTTCATTTGCAAGGATTTCCTGCAACAATTTCTTTTTCCTCGCATTCCTTGCGGTAAATTTCGTAAAGTTCAGCACGATATTTTTTTATAAGCTTTTGAAAAATGCCATCCTTTGATTTCACTTTTTTTTTCTTTCTTTGGTTCCATCTTCATTGTAGTTGTCTGGATTTGTAGCACGTCTGGATGCATCCATCTTCTGCAATAATTCAGTTTTCTTATCCTCATGATTTTTGATTTCCAAAGGATATGTTTTAACACCATTTTCTGTTGAAACCGTAAGACTGGTACTTGTAAAGTACAAGCCGACATTGCCTTTTCTAGTTTGTCTTTTTCAATTCACCTGTCTGTTTATCGAATTTATCAGGTACATGCCCTTTCAAAGTGATCTGGATATAATATTTCCATTTTCCTTTGATCTTTTCACGTTTTACTGCACAGTAGCAAATATCCGATTGTAATGCCTGCCATTCATACAATGTACATTTAGATAAATCAATCGAAAATACAAGACCTTGCCATTTCACTGTACCGATTCTGTTTCCTTCATCAAGACTGAATCGAATTCCAGTCGAGTTCTTTTTTTTTTTCTTTGTAAGACATCTTAAAGAATCCTTTCTTTTATAATGCACACAAAGGATTTACTTTATCCTCATCATTTCGATATTGATCTTTTATAAGTTCGGATTCCATCTTTTCAAATGCCTTGAAACACCTTCCTGATAGATTATCACAAATTGTAGAGTTTAAATTTGCTTTATAATACTTGCGATACTTTTTCATATCATTGGTAAAGCCAAATTCAGACCAGTCAAACATCTTTTTGATGTTATAAATGATGTCATATTGTTCTTTTCTCTGCTTCCTTAATTCCTGAATCAATTGCTTTGATTCCTTAAATTCATCCAATGAATTGATTTGAATTGTCAACTCTTTTATAAGGTTTTGAGCATCTCTATAATCTTTACGTTTCGTCATTTCATAAAACTTCTTTTTTTTTCAAAGTTCAAGAAATTATTATAGAGGTGTTCTCCTAGTCTAAAAACGTTTTTCTAAAATGTGTTCTTGGTATACTTCCGTTTTCAAGGGCAACGTAAGTATGTATCGTCCTTTACATCACTCATAACCAAAGGTTCCTTTCTGTTTCATCATATATACTATATAAAAGCGTGATTTCAATTAATTGTTGAATTTAGCTTTCATAATGTAATTGTCTAAATACCTAATGTCTGATTCCTTCACTACAATACGAAATTTTGTCAGTACATCAACCATGATTGATGTTATTCAACAATTCCAAGACCCTTCACCACCATCCAAAAGTGCTTGTACTGCAACAAATCTGAGTTCTATATTGGATCATGTCTACCTTCACTACCATCCGAAATTGTGCTGTACTGCAACCTCAACCAATGGCATTACAGACTACTACAAAACTTTAACCTCTTCACGAATGAAGAAAGTATGGTTCCAATTCATCTGTACTTTCGGCATTCCTGCCAAGGTCCGTGAATCGACCTTATATAATAATTAAGGCAATCTGACTTAAGAGCGTTCTAATTCAATATCCAATTTCCGCAAGGCTTTAGAACGTATTTGTTCAATCTCGATTTGATAGTCATAATAGGCAATCATAGTATTTCTAATTTCATGTAAAATCATGTCTGCTTGTGTTTTATCTCCATCGGCTTTCTGCAAAACATTTAATGCAATCAGGCATCCATTTTGTTTATTACCTCTTTCGAGTTCCACATCTGCTAGAACCTCTTCCTCTAGTTCTTCCAAAGAATATTTATTCAACATTTCTTCAGCTAATGTAAAGTCCATAACTTCAAATTCTCTGTTACCATAATCAGTTGATAATATTTTTTTGAGATTTTAGAAATTTTTCCTTTTTAACTCTCTTGATCTAATCTTATTCCATTCTTTTTTAATTCATTTTGCATCCATTGCAATTTTACTCCTTTCTTTTCAAATTTATATCTACCTATATTTTACCATTTTGATTTGGAAAAAATGCTAGATTTTTGTCGAGCGAAATGACGGGCATTTTCATAAAAAACATACGCAAAATCTGCATATGTTTTAATTGAAGTAAAACACCCAGAGAACAAAGTTCTCAGGGTGGAGTAATAATTTCCCTAGGGTATGTAATATTTACTCTGGGGTACTGCGATCAATTAACGAAATACTTGACGAGAAAACATCCTTCACAACCGTGTGAAAGTGTCTGTACTGCAACCTTTCTTTCGTTATTCTTTTTACCTCATCACCTTCACTACCATGTGAATACGTCCTGTACATCAACACTGTAGTACTCGTTGGTTCAAACTGCCACATTCGGACATCTCGTGGTCCTTCACTACCATATGAAATTTTGCTGTACATCAACCGGAAGGCGGAATATCATTTGAGCAGTTATCCTTCACTACCATATGAAATTTTTTCTTTGTACATCAACCTCAAACAATGGCATTACAGACTACTAATAAATTTTAACCTCTTCACGAATGAAGAAAGTATGATTCCAATTCATCTGTACTTTCGGCATTACTGCCAAGGTCCGTGAATCGACCTTATTTAATTTATCTATATTCTAGCATACATCATACACAAAATGCTAGAAATTTGTGCGAAATGACAGACATTCATAAAAAAACATACGCAAACTGTTAATCCAGTAAGTCTAACATTTGTTTTTCAAGCTCTTCCTTTTTACGTTCCAATTCTTCAGATGCTTTTACCATTTTTCTCAAATCGTCAATCTGTGAATTGATTTGTAAAATCTCAGGGTCCGTTTTTAAAAATCAGTTCAATCTGTTCATCTACTTTTCTTTTGTCTGTCTTTTTCTAAGACGCTGATTCTTGCTTTTAATTTTTCAATCGTTGATTTTCTAGCCATATTTTATATCTCCTTTTCTTTAATACATTTGTCTTGCATAGGCTTCTCTTTGTGCATTGCGTGTAGCTTCCTGCACTTTCTGTTTTATATCCATGTTTGCATAATAAGTCGCCTGGATTGCATTGCTCATATCATTTACTGTCGCATGGCATATCATGTTCGATCTTCGGCCGAAAAACAGATTTTATAATCTTTTTTTTCGAGAATTTCGTTTCAAACTATTTTTTGATTTTTCGTCATGAACTTTGTTCACTGCGTATTCATTGAATACTTTTTTTAGAATTGATCTCCCAATCCAAATTTGTTTTTCTATTTTCTAACTCATGTAATTTTTTTTATCTTTTCAATTCTGTCAACATCTTTTCTCCCATTAACAATCGTTTGTAAAATCATATTTCCTAAACGTATTTCAAACTCAAACATCATTCTACGATAATACTCGTCCTCTCTTTTTTCATCATTGCCTTTACCATGTACAATACCGCCATCCTCATCTTCGTACTCATCATTACCCGTACCATAAAGTTCCTGCTTTGCATTTCCTGTGTTTCTTCTAAAATATTACGATATTCGTCCACAAATGGTTTTATTTCGTCCAGTTTATAGATATCCTCAATGATGTCACGAATCTGGTTATGAAATGGACGGATATTTTTGAATTGTATTTCATGCTTCCCTTTTCTGGAAGTACATTATTTAATGCAATCAACTTTTTATAAATATGTTCCAGACCTTTCTGAGAACTATTTGACCTTTGTATCATATCTTCATACCCACGCATCATATTTTTACTGAATCCTATTCCACCAAGGAATCCATCAAATGATTCATGGCTTCATCACGTTTCACATACGAGCAGTGTATTGATTTCCATTTCACTTGCAATAGACGATCTAAGGTGTTCTATCTGATGTTTAGATAGAGTCTGTTTTCGCTTTGTTTGTTTCTTTTCATAAAAAAATTAATGTGACAATGCGGATTATCCGTATTTGTATGATATGAAGATGTCCAAATAACATTATCAGGTTCTAGGTTCATTTTTTTTAAAATTGAATTCATAGATTTTGCAATCAGTTTATCCATGTTCCTTTTATCAATAATTTGATTTTTTACTGCAAAATCATGATCAAAAGAAATTATCATTCCATACAATACAGGTGGTTTGTACTGGTCACATATCATCTGCATACGTAATGCATCAATAGGCTTACCGCCATTTGTTATACTGCCCACACTTCCTAATCGGTAATCTGCATAATTGAATGCTTCGCCTGTTGATACTAAGGTCTTATCGCAGGCTTCATCACGATCACAGTATTCAAATGCATCAGTGTATTTACTGTGTTATTTTTTTTCTACCGCATTGAGATTTTTGTTTGAGTACTGTGTATGCTGGAATCTATATTTAACAATTATACCTGCCATAGATTAACTCCAAGCATCCGAAAAAGCATTATCGTTATCAGTGATTTCAATATCATCTAAATTTCTTTTCACTTCATCCAAATCTTTATCAGAAACGTTGGTATCAATAGAGTGTAACCATTCAATGAATTCGTCTGACTTCATATAATTACGAATCAACGTCTGAACTGAAATCTTGGATTCTAAAAGATCTATCTTTTTAAATATTCAATAACATGGGAAAAAAAACTGATTCCTCTAAATCATCACGTGAAGACCAATACCAGTACATATTTTTTGATAATAATGGTTCTTCTTTTCCGACTCCTCTTGGTGAAACACGAGAGGAGTCATTCAATCGCAATTTGATTCCTGCACTTGCCAAAATGGTTGGTGACAATACAATATAACGTGGAATTGAATACTCTAACTCGAATCCATCTTTGCGTACACGTACAATTTCATTTTCCATTTCCTTATACCATGAATATTGAGAACAGTCAGGCAAATAAACTTTGCATGGACCTAGCTTAGAACGATATACAATAATTCCATTTCCATCACTAACATCCATATTCTGAAGTTCGTCCGGTGTAATCAAAGGTTTTTTCTGATGTCCAATATTTACACCACTACCAGTGGAAGTAACATTGTTATTAAAATTATTACTGTACGATTCAACCATAATATCTTCTTCACCAATATTATCACTGATTGATTTACAAACATCATGGTCGGCGCTTGAAATAAAATACCACAAGTTACAGTTTGAACGAATGATGTGTGCAATATGATCACCGTACTTTTCGTTCATCTGTTCATAGTCCTGCAAATATAAATGGAACAGGATATTTCGTGAACGTGCTACAGTCATTTTCCCATCAAAGTTAGGAATCTTTGCCATGTTTCCAAACTCATCTAAAATAAAATGAACACGCTTTTCCAATTTACAGTCATCACGCTGGTTTGCTTCATAAACAAGTGTCTTATATGCACTTTCAATCATCATCGCTGTTATCGGATTATATCTTTTCTTTTCATCTGGATCCACAATAAACAGTGCATGTTTTCCATCCTTGAAACTACGGAAATTAAAATCTGATTTACTCATCACCTTCATCAATTTTCGACTAGTGAATGGTCGAATAGATGCAAGAGATGAAGTTATAAATGACCCTCTTGTTTTGTCTGGTGCAGTGGCGATTGTAGCAAAACTTAATCGAGATACAGATGTTTCATCCAATGACTCCATATATGCGGATAGTACCATCTTTTCTTCTCCATCAATCCTTTTTGTCTTACCAAGTAGAGATATCATTTGTACCAGTGAATAATAATTTTTTTTAGCACGTGCAATGGGAGCCGATGCGACTTCTAATAACGAAGAAATAATCAATGCCTTTTGTCCATCAATCCATATTGGTTCTGAATTTGAATTTCCATCAACAATAGATTCAACCTGATCCTGAGCATATTCATCTGCTTCATCCGGATCTTTAACGGCCCAGTCTGTAATATCATCCAATGGATTCCAATGATCTGAATACTCAGGATTACGGAAATCAATCACATGTACCTTGTAACCTTTCTTCGAAAGGTATAAATGAAAATCGTTATACATTTCTTTTTTTTTGGATCATGGAAAATCATACTTTCACTTGCCATGCTTGCAAGCATGACCAACTGACGAACAATCTTTCTAGATTTACCAGATCCGGTAGTACCAACACAGTAATCATGAAATGAATCTGTTTCATATAATAAAGTTTTATCTGAAATCATATGCACGGGAGCACCGCCAACATCTAGATGTTGTGTTGTATCAATTGGTGCTTCACCAAAATATTTTTTGTTCTTTCAGGGTTCGCCAGCGTGCAGTAGCAATAACGTTAGATTGCTGAGGGCGATTTATTTTCAAGCCAAAAGCAACATAATAAAAACATAATGCCCACATACAAATACCTGTTATTGCACCATCCCTTTTATGATTTAAAAAAGAATCAACAAAAGAAACATCGAGCTTCAAAAGCATAGTATCAATCATGTAGAAGATCAGATAAGAAATCAAAAACATGACTGGAAAAAGACATATCAAAGATAAATAAAGACTTGTTGAAGTTGTCGTAACTGTACTTTGACTTTTGTTTTTTGACATGGAATAAGTCTCCTTTCTAAAGAAATTAAAGAAAAAGTGTGAGCACAAGGCTATTTATGCCTTGAAGCTCCACTTTTAGGTTAAAAAGCCCATCAAATCATATAAAATGATTTGTATGGGCGCTTTTCATTTGCTAAGTCTTGTTTACATCTCTATTTAATTCTATACTTCAATTATGGACACCACTTATCATTCATACATTCCAATTGAAACTCTATCATTATTAGATTGTGATGTTAAAAACTTCAATTTTATTCATCCCATCAAGAATATCTTCTTCGATAATATTGACTACATTCGAAAACTAGATGCTTCCGGTAAAGCTCGTCCTTGCATTTTAGACAATGTAGAACGTTCTCTTCTTTGCCACACATGTTATCTTGGCTTTGATCAGTTTGAATGTACCGATTGTGACAACTGGAATATTATTCCACATTCTTGTCATTCAAGATTCTGTAATGCCTGTGGTGTTAAATATGCCAAACAGCTTGCACCAAAGCCACTTCTTTTTGTCTTGACTGCCCTCATAGACACATTGTCTTTACTATTCCTGAAGAACTTAGAAACTGGTTCAGACAGGATCGTACTCGACTCAATCTTTTGTTTGTTGCTTCCAGAAACACCATTTCCATTCTCACCAATAAATCTCTTGCCGATAAACTCAAAAAGAAAAAATTATCGGATACCCACTATATATTCAAAGACATTCCTGTTCGTAATGAATTTGGCATGATTGCCACTCTACATACTTTTGGAAGGGACCTTAAATGGAATCCACACATCCATTGTCTTATTCCTGAGCTGATCTATTCCCTAAAAAAGACAAAATCAAAACATTTCATCATTTCAATTTCATTAAGCTTAGAAAAAACATTTCAATTTGAATTAATCCGACTCATACAGGAATCCAGTGGTTTAAAGAAACCTGCAGAAAAAGAACAGACTCTATAAAGATCATCCTAAAGGATTCTATGTCTACGCCAAATTCAAATCCCCTGACAACGCTTCTAACGATGCTTCATCTAATAAAAATAGTAAAGATATTCAAGGCTGCGTAAACTATTTCATCCGTTATGCCGGTAGACCTGCCATGGTGAAAATAGAATCACAGAATACAATAAAGAATCAAAGACTGTCAGCTGGTTCTACAATGATCATAAGGATGAAAAACGTCATGATGTCACAGATAATGTGATCGACTTTATAAATCGTCTCATCATACATATACCAGACTACCATTTTTAACCACTCGATATTATGGATTCTATGCCAATGCTTCTAAGAAAACTCTAGATAAAGTACATGCACTTCTTGGAATCAAAAAGAACAAGGATTATTCTCGTGAAACAAGAACTAAAGCTCTTAAAAACAAACTCAATAAATTGAAGTACCGCACTCATTTGATTGATTCTTTTAATAGAGACCCAATTCAATGTAAATGTGGAGCCATTATGCAGTATACTTATACATATAATCCGTTGGAGGACAAGAGAAATGACAGAACATACAGAAAAAGATGTATTGATGAAATGTACAAAATGCGGTTACGAAGAAGAAGTACCTAGATGGTTAATCGATGAATTATTTCCAAATGAACCTGAAGAAAACTATATGATGCACTGCCCTGAATGTGATCATAAGATGATTGTAAAAAATAATTCAGCAACTAAAAAAGGCAAATGCAAAATGTTGGCTATTACGATAGTCCTTTTGTCGTTCCTCATAATCAACAAATTGTGACAATTCTACAGTTTTTTCACATACCGCATTTCCCTGTTCCGAAACCAAAATCTTAATATACAAGAAAAGTGAGCAAATTGCTCACTTTTTGAAAATAAGACCTTGAAGGCTATTTATGCCTTCAGGAAGCACTTTTAAAGAAAAAACAGAAGTGAGCAAATTTTGAGCAATGCCCAAAAGGATGCACAAGAGGAAAATCAAGGAAGAAGGCTAAATATGCTTGCAACCACTGGTTGCAAGACCCTTAAATGCTCACTGCTGTCGATGCAGTGCTTATCCTGATGACTTTTAGAAGCGAGTTTTGCTCACAAAATTAAGCGAATAAAAGTCCAGAAATATGTGCTTCGTTTGAACCACTTGAGCACTTCATAAGAAGATTAATTAAGGATGACAAACAAGGAAGATATTTAATATTTGAGTACATTGAAGTACGAAAAAAATATCCGAATTGTTTGGTTTCACAGAAATTAAGGTACTTAATATCTGTGTTCATCCAAACTTTATAGAAAATAAAAAAGGTACAATATTGTACCAATATGAGAATGAAAAACTGTTTGGACAGTTAACTGTTCATGTACTGTTTTTCAAGTTTTTTTATTTTCGATTGTGATAATTTAGGTAAAGTATAATCATCCTGCGATACATTAAATCCATTCATTAGAATGGATTTTAATTCGTCTGTATCGTAGGCTAAGAAACCTAACTGCTCCTTTACAATACGATCACAGAAATAAAGATGTGAAGCGTAAGGTTCGTCCATAAAGAACACAACATTTGTTTCAGGATGAAGCAGTTTCACGTACTTACAGATGTTGATACAAGTTGGATCACTGTACCATGATTTCTGTATTAAGAGTAAATAAATATCTTTTATACCATCCACTGGATTAAAAGCCAAGTTGATAAAATCCTTGTCCAACACATGAAAATTGTCAAACTCATCTTCTGAAAAAAAAGGCTTCCAATAACAAAGCATCATTCTCGCGTATTTTGGAAATGCCATGTTTAATTTTCGATAAAGATACTTATCACAAAACATAACGATTTTCATTTCAATCACCTCCTCAATTAATACTTTTTAGAATGTTTAATGTTAGCAAGATATTGTTCGATGTCGGTACGTAATTCATTTGAATTCGTGCCATATCTATCATCAAGATACTGTAGTATAAGTACATCCATCTCATGTGCATGGGAAAGCTTATCCATTTCCTGAATGAATGTGTTTACGATAGCTGCACGTACATCAATCATGATTTCAGTTGAAACATTTGATTTTGAAATATCATTTAATGTGTATTCAATGCAATATTTAATTGTTTCAGATATACTGCTTTGAAGCCTTTGTCATCCTTCAAATGCACAAGGTCATTTCTTTTCTCTTTAGTTATATTAACTGTTAACCTAAACACGTTCCTGTTATTAACAAGTGTAAAATAATCAAGTTCTAAAACCTCGGCCCGACTTTCTTAACAAATTATCATCCACAGAATTCATCATACGACTTTCTATTCTTTGATACTTCTGTCTGGATATACCTACTAGATTTGCAATTTCATCTTGTGATAATTGCTTATGCGTTCTAGCATCTTTCAATTCGTTAGCCAGTACAGTATCCAACTCGATATTCATTTTATCCGCCATATCATCACCTCTCATCATTTATCTAATATCTATAATCTTTAAAATTAATTATATTTTGCTTGACCTTAACCTTTCGTTCATCGTGTCTGCCCATTGCTTTTTTTATACACGAGCAGTACAACTTACTGTAATAAAAATAAGTGACGATGCAGTAATCTTCGTCCCTGAATTTGCAAATGTTTATTTCACTTTTTAAGTCGATATTTGAACCAGATAAGTCGTTAATATTCTGTATCAATGTATATATTCTGCGCACCCAGTATTCTTTTTCAAATCTACCATGGTATTGATTATGCATCCCCATTCTCCTTTCATTAATTCAAAAACACACACTCATATCCTATTAATTTCCCATTCTCATCGAGTGCAGGATTGACTGTGTAATTCTGTGAACTTTCATGTCCATAATTGTCTGCTTCCGCCATTGCACGTATAGCAATTTGGTCATAATCAGAGAACAAAAATACTTTATTTTCCTTTTTAGGTGCGTTACTCAATGCACCGTTTTGTTCTCCTTCCGGTGTGTAATTTACAGTCTTTACTTTTTTAAAGTCAATTCCTTCTGTACAAAATGTCCCTTATCATCTGTTAAGATGTAAATGACTTTAACACTTTTTTTACCTTTGTTTTTGACTTTATATGCAAGATGTTTTTTATCATTGATGTCCTTACCACGATAATCTTCAGCTTTAATCACATAATAATATGGATTAAAATTATCTTCCGCTACAGTCCTTAGATCCTTGTCCACAAATACAAGTTCTGGTTCATGACTTTTCTGTATACGAGTATAAATATCATAACCCCCAAAGCATACAATTATCAGGACTACAATTCCTATTAAAATCTTTTTTAACATATTTTTATCATCTACTTTCCATAAAAACCATTCAATCTAGTTCCCGCACCAAGGGTACGTTCTGCCCATTCTTTTACGCTCTTCCATTTCTGACAACGGAATCCATATTTTGGTTCGTTTCTGTTTGCGTTGCATTCCGAAATCACAACAGAACCATCTACGTCTACTCCTTCGATAAATGCAACGTGCATAGTTCCACCGCTCGATGAAGTAATAGAAACGATGGATTTAGGAATCGGATTGTTGATATCTTTTGAATACTTACCACTGCCAGGTGCTACATGATCTACCGTTAATTTTTGATCCCAGTTTGTCGGCAATGGATAAGGTGAATCATGATAATTTACATCCCAGTATCGTCCAGAAGCATATGATGAACATATCATTTTGTTAAATTTACCTGTTATTGATTGATTTGTACATGCTTTGCACCATATGGCCACCACTGTGGCTTATTTACCGCACATACGTTAGATTTCCTTCGTTAATATCGGCACTGTAAGTGTAGTACTTTGAATCAAAATCAATCATTACACCTTCTGCTGTAAGTATTCCACCAGAACCTTCAGATTCACACGCTGAGTCTGTACTTGAGCCTGTATGAGTATCACGTATCATGTCATAGATGGTCTTGTAGGTTGTACTTGTATAATGCAGTCCGTCATTTGTTTGAATATTTCCTAAAAGTGAAGTATATGTATCAACATAAACGATTTTCTTTCTCAAATTCTTTTTTGAGATATGTATTAAATTTTTTCAATCTGGTCAAGTTTTTTTACGACATAGGTTCCTGCACATTTTGCTTCGTCCACTGGGTTGACTGACATAACCACAATACTTTTTGCTTTCTTCCAGTCTGAGTCAGCCAGTGAATTCAACTTAGTTACATATTTTTCGTGACTGTTCAGATCGTTGACACCTAGATTGACAACAATGGTATCTGTATCTTTCAATTCCTTGTTCACTTTACTGATAGTCTGTATTTACTAGCCAGTTGTAACCTTTTCCTACAGAACATATCCACTTGTTCTTTCCTTCGGTGATTGCACTTTGCATACCTACAGTCCGTGAATCGCCTACCCATAATATTCTTCCACTGATACCTGTTGAAGCGGAGTCTGCATCTGCACTCTGTCCACGAAACTGGTTGTATACCTTCATACTGTACTGCGATCTTCTCTCTACAGTACATGAAACATAAGATGTGTTGCATCGCTCAAAACAGTTCATGAACGCTTCTGTCACCTTTGTAACACTGTTACTTTTTTTAAGTTCTTCTGTATCCTTAAAATATGTGGTTCCTCTTACAGACCATTTGAAAGTCGGCAACTGCTGAATACAGAGAAAGTCAAGCTGTAATTTTAAATCACTCGTTTCCTTTCCCTGCTAGTGCAAAGATAGTTTTTTAAAGCTGTTTTATAGCCTTGTGTTGTCCATTGAACAAGTCCGTAACCAGCTCCGCCAATCTCAGAAGCACCCGGCTTGAATCCACTTTCAAAGATACATATTTCCCATGATGCCTGCGGTTGCTTCATCCGAATAGCCAGAAGCTTTAAAGTAGTTCCAGATTGCTTTTTTATTTTCTTCTACAGTACCATCTGATGATACATCAATACTTCCAGTTGCTTCAGATGAGCATTTATCTTCCTGATCCATCATTATCATCTGTGATAAAACGATAGGTGGTATCATCATCGTTGCTACAGTTACTCCTGTGGCAATGCCGATACATGCTTTCTTTATTTTTTCGCATGTTTTATTAGACTTCCCATTATTTTCTATCGTCTTTCATTCGTGTGAATTTAGCAAAGGCTTCATCCCCAATTTGAATACGAACTCGCATAGTCTGTACTTGTTCCAATCTTGGCATAGCATTCACCAATATTGGCAAACTGCACGAATTCTTGTTCTGATTCTGGAATCAAATGTGTTTTCTTGAAGTATTCGATACCCTCTGCACCTAATCCAAAATAAAACTGGTATACGGAGTTTTCAATGATGGCTTCACCCTGTTCCTTTACCGAATCTTTTAAAACATCACTAATCTGCTTTGAGTTGCGGGAGTCAAGCCTGCCATATATTTACGAACACGTTTGATAACTGTCTGGAAATACATCATGATGTCAAGATAACGAGGATCCATGATGACTGAGAATTCATCCGCATAAAGCTTCAAGTTTTCTGCGGTTGAATGGGTCAGAGATGATATCAGTCCAGATATAAGACAATACGTTGTAATACTGCGTTGCAAGCACACGTGAGCCTGTGTTGTCCTGCAATGCACTTAAATTAAAGTTGATAACATTTGCTTTGATAAATCTACATTCGTATGGCCATTGAAAAGGTTGGCATCGGCACCATAGGCAATCGGCTCCAAGAAGGCTAAACAAACTTTATGACGTTCGATTTCAAAGACGATCAGGATGAGGTTGCTTTTCGATTTCTTTCAGCCATTGTTGAATCGTGTCATAAACATCTGAAAAGATAGGATAATCATCGCTTTTGAAATTGTCCAGAATATATTGAGCCGTGGTTTTAAAATCTATGTTAATAAGCCCGTAAACGTGCGTTAAAGCACGTTCAATTAAGTTGGTATGAAGAATACCAATCTCATCAGAATCGCCTTTATATGCATTTAAAAAACGATCTCAGGAAGCGGATATGTTGTTCAAGCGGATAAATCTGATATAAAGGCACTTTGCCTTCCCCTGTATCACTGTCAGGAACTTTGAAACTTATCTGTAATGGATTGATTCGACCTTTTCTCCATTGGAACAGTCAATATTCGCACCACCTAATTCATAAGTCAGCTTATTCAATTCCTTACCTTCTACATCCAGAATATATTGCTTGTAACCAAGACCGCAACGATTGTAGATCACCCACATCAGAAAGAATGTTTTACCCATGCCGGAGTTACCGACAACAAATTCGTTGTAGTTGGAACGATCGTCTTTCTTCGTAAAGTTGTCATAGAAAACAACACCATTCGTCTGTATCGTATTACCTATATATACTGGCGGGTAATGAACATCCTGAGAATACTGTGTAGAATCATATAATGCTTCAAATACAAACGGATACATCCATCCTAGTGTAGCAGTAGTAGTTGTTTTGTAGAATCTGTCTTTTAATTCATAATCATATAGAATCGGAGCTGAACAGTTAAATAATTCCAAAGGTTCAAACACACCATCGCTAAATTGAATCCCCATCGAAACAAAAGAATCATCTAAATCCTTACAAATTTCATTGACCTGCTGAACGCTGTCACCTTTGATACGCAAGAATACTGTGAAATCAAATGGTGTATCTCCTTCCGCCACCATCTTTTCAACCATTGTCTGTGTCTTATCAAACTGTTTGATCGGCTTTGACTGCGTAGATGCATCTTTTGCTTTCTGCATATTGCGTTCGATATTATGAATTTCCTTATCAAGACTTTTTGTTAAGGCACCGCTTTCTGCGGGTTTAAAATGCATAGAAAAATCAATATCACCTCTTTGTAGCTAAATAACTCATTAATGCAAATGCCGGTTCTTTTCGATAAATATGAATGAATTTTGTTCTACAGAATACTCTGTCAAGTTCAACACATTGTCTAAAGCCTACATCTACCATACCAATGCGTGTTGGATATAAATAATCCATGATATCATCGGCTTCTTTTGCCATTTCAGTAAACAATTTCGATGCCTGTGGGTGATAGAAGTTATAGATCACAAGAAAAGTGTCCATAAAATCTAATATACTTGTCTTTTTTGATAAGAACCAAGTGTAGCAACAATTTCCTGGCATCTCTGTTCTAATTGAAAAATATCCTGTCCTTTTAGGATAAACACAAAACAGCGATCCACAAGTTCTTTCGTCAATCTTTGTATATTTCAATCTTCTTTGTGCTTCATCCAGAATTTCATATCGAATGCGATCCTGTGGGTTTGATAAATTTAAATTGTCTTTAAAATACTGGAAATCGGCTACATATCCATCCACATCCGCACCAACCATATACGAAAAGATCTGCCCTGCACCAATCGAATTGTTGAACACTCTTGAAAATGCACGTATAAATGCATACTGGTCATTGTCCTTGAAACCGAAAATATTTGTTCCTCTTTGTACGAACCATCATGATATAGTTTCCATCAAGGTCCTTGAACATATTCTTTTCTTCGTCATATGTAAAAAGGAATGGCATCTCTGATGTCAAATCTATCAATTTTCGGCTGTTTTTTCTTTTTCTTTTTTTCTCCTTTTTTTTGGAGTTTTTGATACTGTCGTTGACAAGTTTCTGTTTTTCTTTAACAGGATCTATATCCTTATTTTTATTTTTTTCTTTTAAAAATTCCAAACATTAATGTACTCCTTTATATTAAAAAAAAAGAATGACTCAATCGGTCATTCTCTGCTTTCTTTAAGTTAAGGCAGATTGCCTTAATTTTCATTTGACAATCTGTTTTCCTGAATCATATTCTGATATTCAATCCATTCCTTTGAATCCTCATCAGAATTTGTTTTGACTGTACCATGCGTCCGTTCCTTTGGAATGTAAAAGTATTCCTTTGGTCGCTTTATAACGGTAGTTATACCACATCTGTATATCTTTGGATAATAGATAAATGATCTGGCATTTCAACAAGCAGAACACCTACAAGAGCAAACATAGCAACTCCCATAATCAATCCAATAAAATCATTGAAAAAGAATTTTACTGGATAATACACTACAAGGTATCCTGCAACCATGAACACACAATCCAAGCCAGAAAATTTCCAAATCAGAATTGGCTTGACGGATTCTTTATCGACGATGATTGTAGTTTTGTTATATCCCATTATTTTTTACCTCTACTTTCATTATTGGTGTTTCTATTTCCTAACGAATTTCGAATTTCACCACTGCTTTTCATTGTATATGTACGTGCACCTGAAGTACTTGGCTTTTGAGCTTGACTGCGAGGTTTAGTATTCCCATTTGTACCAGACGATCTAACAAAGAGGCTTTGTGCTTGATGAAGGTCTTTGACCTTGTGGCTGTGGGCTTTGGACCTGAAGATTGTGCTCCACCTAAACTGTTACGTGTTGATGCACTGCTATGCATCTGGAAAGAATGAGCACCACCTGTACTGCCACCACAACACCAGAAGAACCACCAGAACCTCCGCTTGTTCCGCCTGAACTTCCTCCACCAGAAGCACCGCCACCTCCGGAATTAAACGATGTGTAATTTGGTGTGGATGTATCACTTCCACCACCATCACCCGACTGGTCGCTACCTCCACCAGAGAAACGATTACCTAAATCACTTAAAAACATAGGCACTGGTCCTCTTTGATGTACTGGATTGCCCATCTGAGCACCTGTTTCTGGGTTAAACGTCAGAGAATCTGAACCTCTGAAAGCCGATAATCGTCTTTTCTGCATTGAGCCTGTTTTTGACCTGCGGAGTTGAAAGAATCCGTTCTTTTTTTTACCGCCAATGTTTGCCATACCACCTGCTCTTGTACGTTCAATAGTACCACCAACACCAGAAGCCACTGATCGTTGCCAAAAATAGCACCACGGATACCACCTTGTCTACCAGTAACACCACCCATATTCATGGAATTACCTAATGTAGCACCTTTGATGCCACCATTACGATTACCATTCTTTGTCTGGATTGCCAAAAATAGCACCACGTGCTCCACCAACTCGGTTTCCTTGACCGTTGACATCACCTAAAAATCTTGCCACGTGCTCCACCTTCCAAGTGTCCTGTGTGTGGATTGTTGCGACCAATCACAGAACCGACAGCACCAGTCACCAAGCTTTTAGCCATACCAAGTCCACCTCTGAACTGATTTAAAGTATCAAGAATACCAGAAGCATATCCACCAATCATTGCCTGTACAAAGTTTGGTGCGGTCATGATAAGAGAAAATGCACCAAAATAAAGTGCAACGGACGCTACTGGCATGGTTGAGGTTGCTGATGATATGGATTCGAGAAGTCCTACAAACAGTGACAACAGAAATATCTGTGTCAAATTTTGTGCCCATGCACCAAATATTGTTGCTTTCCAGACATTAAAAGCCTGTGGATTTTGGTAATTTGTCATACTCGTGCAGGCGAGCGGTCCTATGACATAATAAAAACCTATGGAAATGACCCGCACTGCGATCTGTATACATATGACAAAAAGCATTACTACATATACACACATTCCGACGATTGCCATAAATATACTAAAGTCCCATACGTAATTATCACCATCACGTTTTGTGATCTTCAATTCATTTTTGTTGTACTGTTCTACAAATTTTGAAGCTCCATAATCTCCATCTTTAGGCAAACCTCCAAACGAAATCAAAACAGATTCAATCAGTGAGTCACCTAACTGAGATGTGGTGAATCCGCTTTTACTTCGTTTGTCAGATTTACATTCAAAATTGCTTTGGATGCATCCTGCATGACTGGATTGACAATTTTTGTGATCCCTACAGTCAGTGAACAGGCAATTGCAATACCTAAAGCAGTACTGCCCATTTTTTATGTATATCCATACCTGCATCATCATCACGTATCATAGCTGAAACAATCTCCCATGTGATCTTAGCCGGAATTGCAAGAAACATCAGTGCTAAAGAACAGCTAAAAGCAGTCGATAAAAACTCATTGTGGGAAAACAGGTCAAGACCAATAACACCATTTACAATCGAGTTTAAAAGTGAATTGACCATACCTAAAAGACCACTTAGAATACTCCAAAAAAATGACTGTAACAAATCCTGTGCACCACGAACAACATTATTTTTTTTACACCTTCAATCAATCCACCGAAAAGATAGTGGTTGTTTGGAAGTGTTGCCACAGAAACATTACATTATGTATCATATAATCACCCTTTCTTAGAATAGCAATTTAATAATCCAGATGCCTAAAGCCACTATGATAATACCTCCAAGACCACCTCCAATGCCTACAAGAAAAGACTTTGTAATATCTATAGATGTATACATTTTTTCTACAGTTTTAGGCAAGGCTCCATCAATTCTTTCAACAACTGTCTGCATGGACTCAGATTTATTTATCAACCCTTTTACATCCTTAGATAAACCTTCTACCTGTTCAAAAGATGCTTTTTTCATCGTTTTCTGTTTCATCTGATTCCTTAGTAATTTTTCCATTGCTCCAATAGCTTCATATGTTTTTTTCAATGTTGTATCATTTTCGTTAATTTCGTTCACTGTTCTATTTGTTTCGTTTACAACCTGTGTCAAATTATCAATAGATTCTATAACCTGACTGTTATCTACATAACCACAGGCGTTCGATTCATTGTCATTCGTAGTGTCATTGTACAAATCATTTGTTGTGTCTTGTTCATCCAACATTGTTTCAACAGGTTCTGCTCTGCCACTATCAACAACCCAAATTCTATACTTCTTTAAAAGTGAAGATACTGTTGAGACATTAAAATTTGTCACATCGACCCCGTTTTTTTCCTTATCAAACCAGTCCATAAAACCACATACCTTCTTAACGGTGTCTAGCGAGCCAAGGATATTCTGGCAATAAGTAATGATAATGTTATTATCTTTATCCCACCCTAGTTCACTGATTTTCTTTTCAATCGGCTCAAATTCAAATTTCTTTTCCAGAGCCACTTTCGCAGTTTCAAACTTATTTTCTTCCATTACCGGCATATTTCTTATCCTCCTTGTAAGATATGCACCTCAAAAAATTAAGGCACATTGCCTTAATTTTAAGATTTATAGAACAACAGAATAATTTGTCCTATAAATCTTAAAAAGAGAGTAGCGAAAACCCGCAACCCTCTTTAATTAAAATTAGCTTTTCATAAATAATGTTTTGAAGATGTTAATCAACACCGGAATAATAAACACGAAAATCAATCCTATAAATACACCTTTGGTTTTCTGTGAATACATTTGATCTTCCTGTGGACCTGCAAACATCTCACGAATTTTGTAGTATGCAGCGAAGCATCCTGCTCCTAATACTGCAATTGCCTGCAAGAATGCTGTAAAGATGACAACGCAGGATTAAAAACTTCAAATAATTGACTCCAAGCTCCCATAAAAACCTCCTTATAAGCTCATCATAAAGGCGACAACCAACCCGACAACGATACCGATAACAATACGTACCAATAAAGACTGACCGCCTTCGATATCCTTATCTTCCAATGGTTTTTTAAGAAAACCCAAGAAACAAGTGTCATCATGGCAATGTCAAAAATAGTAATTGCAAGATTCATAAGTATATCCTCCTTTTAATTTAAAACAAGTCGCATTCCAAGATAGATGCCATTGCTATCCTGTAATGGTGTACATGACCCTGAACGTCCAGATGCCATTAATGCGGATTGACAGGCACTCGGTGCTGATGACATATCATACCCCTGTGAAAACAAATAATCCCTTGTAACAGGTGTACTGCTACTTGGTGTTGAGTCTGGGCGGAGGAATTTGAAGTTGCAGGTGAATTCGATACATTGTTATTTGTATTCGTAGAAGGAGCCTGAGATTCTTTGAGTACTCTCTTTGTTGTTCTTTGTTGCCTTTCCGCTTCTCTTTGCTTTTCTTCTTCCTCTGCTTTTTTTCTTTTCTTCCTCTTTTTTTCTTTCCTCTTCTTTTTTTTTTCTTCCTGTTCTTTTTTTAGTGTCTTTAATAATAACTGTTAATTTTTTGGATCTTTGTGTTTCCTGATGTGTCCCAAGCTTTGATTACTAACTTATAAGTCCCTGTCTTATTTTTATTTAATTTATCAATGCTTTTGACTTTTACCTTTATATCCTTGGAAGCATCATAATTGTCCGACACAGAATAATAGTTGTTGATACCTTTCATTTCGCCTACTTCAAAAGTCAAGCTATCGTCCTTGACCTTGATCACAGGTTTGACACTATCAACAATATTTGCTTCTACTGTGTATTTTTCATCGCCAATCGTATAGATCAGCTCCTGCTTACCTAGTTTTTCCAGATCCCCTTTTTTTTAACGATGGACAGACCATTGTAATGTTACTTACATGTATCTTGTGTCCGTCAATAGATGAGCCGGATATTGGGTATGAATCAATACGCTTTACATACTCTGTTTGTATTTACATCCTCATCCCCCAAATCAATACGGATTGAATCTTGAAAAATGACATCGTGTGTCTGAGGTGTAGACGAACTACAGACCAATAAGTGTCAAAAGCATCATTAAGACACAACATAATCGTATTAATTTTTTCATAGACTCCCCTTACACATCAATTTAAAACATTAAAAAGTCCTCACCATGAGGACCTATCATCTAATCTTAATCTATTTAGGTATATCAAACCCCTTTCAGTTATTATTAATCACCGCATTAAATTAGTCACTGCAACTAAAATAAAAAAGTCCTGTCAGGGTACAGGACTTGAACTATCTGGACTTACATCATGTGGAAAAAAGTCGATATAAGACATGAAAGCCAGAAAATAAACTAAAGCAAAACAATTAGTTTACTTTGTTTTTAATGATTTTGAAGGTCTGAATTTAACGTTTTTAGACGCTTTGATTCTGATTTTTTCCATTGTTACAGGATTGATACCATCACGTTCTCCACGTTCAGTGACTTCAAATTTACCAAACCCAAAAATATCCACCGTTTCACCTTTTTAGATAAGGCTTCTGCCATATCATCAAAAATAGTGTTTACGATTTCATCCACGCTTTTTTTTGTTAATGTTGGGTTGTTTAAAGCAATATTTTCTATTAAATCTTTTTTATTCATTTTCATTTCTCCTTCTGTTATGAATTCCATTTTTACTTTAATATAAGATTCAAAAAAATACAAACAATTCAATCCTTAAGGCAAACTGCCTTAAAGGCATCATCCTTTAAATATAGATTTTGATATATTTCGTTTTGTCTGACTAATCTGATCTTTATAACGATTATAACTATCTATTACATCTTTAGGTGCGTTAGGCAAAGGTTCATACATATCGTCTAAATATATCCTGTTCTGCGATTCTCTCCAGAACGTATCGAATTTGATTTTTGAAAAATCGTACATACATTAATTTCCTTTTTACCTGCAATACAGTGTTGCTAATTGGTCGACTATCACCATCTAAACCAGATATGGTATTGGATGAAATTTTAAAATCAGAAATTTTTAAACTTACAAAGATTTAGATCAAGATTTGCGATTTTATAATCTCCATCAGGAAGAACCACAGGTAATACACACTTGCCATTTTTAATTGTAAATGTACTAATCCACCGAACACTGTCATACATACTGATATATCCTTTTTATCTGTTTTTAAATAGTCATTTTTATAGCTTTTCAACACTTTCCCTTCACTGTCCAACTTTTTTGATTTTAAATGTTCCATTATCTTCAACAAGCTTATCATTCTTATTTTTCAAAATGATTCTTGTTGCTTTGACTTAATATACTGGTTGCTTTCAATTATTTTTACTGTCCCTGTTTTATCAGAAGAAAACTCATATCCATTATTTAGACGGATATACGTATATGGAATGTCTTTGTTTCTGGTTACAATCAGCTCAAAAGGCTCAGATTCAGATTCATCATCCAATTTTTTAATAATGTAAGTGCCCTTTAAAAAATCATTCGTTTGAAGTACTCCATTTTCATCAGACTCTAAAATTTGATAGTCATTTTCCAAACCATTTTCTTGTGCTAATTCAATAGCTTCTTCTATATTCTCATCTGTTTCTTCATAAAGGCTTTTTTTAACACAACCATATTTAACATAACCTGGCATTACTTCACCATTTTCATCGGTAGTAATTGATGTAATTTTAAAACGAGAATGCATCTCAGTCAGATTTACAGTCAAATTGGTATCGATATCCTGTGTCTTATAAGTAAATGTATAATCTTTGGCAGATATCTTTTCGATTTTTTTACCATTTTGTTTTAAGACGGAACTATCATCCTGTACGGAGTCGATACCATATTTTGAATGGATTGTTATTTTTTTTTGTGTCCCCGTATCAAAGGAAAAGAATCATCTCCACCATCCACTGGATAGGTTATATCTTCATCCGTCATGATTTCAAATTTGTTCCCAAACCACCTATTAATTCTATGTGCAACGTACTTGTACTTTTAGCCTGTATACCTAATGATGAAGTTACTAACATCATAGAGGATATCAAACCAGTACATAAATATCTTTTTAAATGCATTCTTTGCACCACCTTCCCTTCATCCTGCATATTTTATGATGGCAGCACATCATCTTTCTGATTTAAATTTCCAACAGACTTAGATTATTCACTTATCAAATTATCTACCAGTCCTTTTTTCTAAACCATTTAAAAGAAGAGTCTTTTCCAAATTGCTTTTTCGAACCTCTAGTGATTCAATTTCCTTTAATAGATTTTGTTTTAAAGTATTCAGCTGATCCAAATCATGTTGTATCTCAGTAGATTTTTTTTGTAATGTTTCAAAATGTTGCCTTTCTTGAGCGGTAAGTTCTTCGTATTTCTTATATTCCTTATACTGGCGGACATTCAAATGTTCCTGTCGTCCGTCACCACGTTCAAACTCAAGACCATGACGCTCTAAAATTTCAGACATTAACTTTTCTTCAGACCTTCGCCAGTCTATAAAAGCATTCTTTCCAGTGTAACCCATTTGTTTCAGGGCACGGGTAAAGTCGTTTTTTGGTTTCCAAACCACGTGTATTTCCTGAACATACCGGAACGATATCAATGTGTGTATGGTCAATTCCTACTTCATCACGATGTGTTATTTGTTGAATTACACGGAAATTAGGGTTTCTCGATTGAAAATCACGATTGTATTCGTCTAAACACTGTTGAAGAACTGGATAGATTTCTGTATTTTTATCATTTATATTGCCAAATGCCACGATATATTCATAAAATGGTTTCTCTTGCTTGGATCGACTGATATGTTCATAATAGTCTTTGATTTGACGTTCTGGATGATTTTTTTTTTAATCTGCGATTGATTGTAATTTTCTAAAGCTGGATCGAACGACTCGTGATATACGTTTTGAATAGGTTCGTTTACATACACAATGTTCTGGCTCGATAATTCCGCCTTCCACGATCTACTATTTACTTGTTTAATCGTTCTGTCATTATGATTTAAATAACCTCGTCCTTTTACGATTGAAGCAGTAGGCATATTTTATCATCTCCTTTTTTAATATTCTTTTTTTAAATCAAATTTCATTCTTTAAGATATCAGGTAGTTTGCTAAAATCATCATATTTTCTGATGATTTTATTATTTAAGTCAAATAGATAGTACATACCGTCATCCATACTAAGAAGATATAGATTGCTATCTGCTTGATTTCATACCTGACCATTTTTGTATATGTGTATTCTCAATAACGATGTCAATTCCATCCGCAAATTTAATATTCATAATTTTCCTCCCAATTAAATCGGATTCATCACTTCCAAACTTATCTACTTTTTGTATTTTTTCTAGTTCAGTGCTCAGACGCTCGTTTTCAAGTACATACGGCTTATTTTTGATTCGGTTAATAGTCTGCTTGTTGATTTCTAATTCAGCGTTTAAATCGCTTTTCTGAGCCTCTAGCGAAGTGATTTTTAATCTGTTGATAGTTTATTACTTGTTTAATTTGCTCAAATTCGGCTTTAGAGAACTTCACAGATTCTGTTTTGGTGATAGGATTGAGTTTGATTTCTGGAACAGGAATATCTGGTAATTCCATTTCTTCAAGTTTATTGTTAGCCAGTCGTTCAACTTCTTTCTGAACACGTTTGAATTTTTCAACATCCGCAATGTGTCTGTTGGAATTGTTCATATATTCTCTGTCGTATCCTTTTTCACGAACCAAATTTTCAAGACAGGCCATTTGACTGTCTTTCCAATCATTCCAGGTCTTGTAGCCCATTTGATTTAATGCTTTATCGTTTGATACACGTGTTTTAAGTCCTTTTGAATAGGTTGCTACTGGCACATAGTCTATATGCATATGAGGTGTCGCTTCATCATTATGAATGTAGGCACCAACAACCACCAATTGAGGATTGTTTTCTTGAAATTTTTTAAGGAACTTTTGAAGAATCTCGTTTGATTCCCATCGAGGTATCTGTTTATCTTTATTGCCGATTTGAACGACTGCTTCTCTAAATGGTTCTGTTTTTTTGTCGTGGCAGATGGATGAATAGTAATCCTTTTTTTTGACGTTCTGGATGTTTTTTAGCAACTTGATTTGCATTATATTCGGCTAATGCTTCTCCAAACACTTCTTTATAAACTTGACGAATGTCTTTATCTATTAGAATTTTATTGAATGCAGTTCTAGTTGGATCCACATTTTCAGGAACCTTAGAATTGGTTCTTCTATTGTGATTGAAGTTTCCTTTTGCAAAGCAGTTGAAAAAGAAATACTTACACTACTGAGTTTTGATGAAGATGTTTTTCTGTTCCAATTTCTCATAAATCTGTCACCTCCTTACTTTATTAAGGCAATCTGCCTTAAATAGACATATCTGTATATACAATAAACTTAAAATAAAAAGCTTAAGGCAATTTGCCTTAAGCTATAATTCATATTCCTGCGTGTCATTTATTCTCGATATCACATCTTCAATATCTTTGTTCTGTATATATTCTATATTAACGCACGTACCCGCTCTGTCGTATGTTGGTTTGAATGTAAAGCAGTCTAAATACTCATTCTGATTTTGCTCATCTAATTCAACCCCATAAAGATCCCATAAGTCATATTTTATTTCCTGCAAAGCAATTTCTTGAGCGTTTCCATCTAGTTCTTTAAATGAAAGCTCCCTTTTATCATTTACAAGATGGTTTAAATTCAATTCTAATGTATTTTCCAAAATTGCTATTGCTCTATCGTGTAAAACTTTATTGAAAGAATTCAATTCAACTTCAGGAAGATTATATCTATCGTGTTTTTTCAATTCTATAGTCTAGGATGTGTCTTAATTCCTTTTTTTTGACGATTTCCTAAAAAGTCTTTGCGTTTTCAAAGAAACGATTTACCAAAAACAGGATCTAAAGTTTTAACATATTCATTTAGTTTTTCTGGTGACTCGTAAATATATTGTCTTGGCTCATCAAACATACAATACCCATGATCGAACAAAGGTGCCATACACTTTATCTTGTTAGTTGCATTATCAACTAATACACCAAAATTATTCAGATGTCTATCTGTATTACAAATCAATGCATCGAAAACCATCATCGAGCAAAAATCCTGATAAAATTCATCTCCCAGATTTTTATAAAAATCTACAATGGCTTTCACTGTTTTTTTTCCCTTTTAAGAATCTTGATGCAGGAACAAAAGATGTATCTATGCCAGTAAATAATTTACATGTACTCGATAATTCATCTTGCCATATATCCAAATCATAGGCAATTGCATTTAATCCCATTTGATGAGCAACTTTATAAGCATAATACTCAGCGTAAGCTTCATTTCCATGGTTTGTATACAAATTGCCATGAACATTCCCCTTATAAAGCACGACATCACCATTGATTCTTCTCCAAGCCTTTTTAGAGAACCGTTCGTTGTTAATTCTGCGACTGTACCAATGCTATTTGAATGTCCATGACCAGTATATGCGATCAACGCAACAGATTTATTAAAATCGTTCTCATATAGATTGTAATCTTTAAACAACCCTGTAAAATCAGGATCAACAATCCAATATGGATCATTCAACGAGAGACCTTTTCCAACAGTCAAAATTCCAATCAAATCATTTCCGTGAAGTCCCAGACTTGCCAAAATCTCATTTACAAAGGCACGATTTTTAGGGATATTTCTTTCCTGTATCCATTCTAATAGTTCGTTTGAATCGTCGGTTTTTAATCCAATGGGATAAAGAAAATTGTTTATGTTATATCTTTCAAGAATTGTCAATTCATAATCACCATAAAGTGAATCTTCAATTCTAAATTTTAGAATATCTATATCTTTGTTTTTTAATACAAAATCTTTATACATCCTTCATCACCTCATCTTTCACTTTTTACATTATCATAATTTTAGCAACAAATCCTATTTAAGGCAATCTGCCTTAAATAGACATATCTAATTCATTTTCACTCAAGTAATTTTCTCAAAGATCTTCAAGTTCTTCAAAAGACTCACATAGTACATTTAAATCTTCATCAACCACTAAGAATGGATAAGAACTATCATCTTTAGACTCAAAACAATAATATATGCTTCCATTCGACTCGGTTTGATCTATCCTCTTCCAATAGCCTAAATAATCAGAAAATTCAACATTCAACAATAAATCTTGTTCAACTTGACATTTATTAAATGAATATTTATCATATGAAGTAGATAGAGCAAATTTCAAATCATCCAACACTTGGAATTGGAATGAATTGACGATTTGCTCTGTTTTTTTTTTCTTTATTATTGATAAAAAAAAGTACAGTTGCTATTATAGGTACGTTGCAAAGCAACGATGAGAATCGTTCCCTGTCATAAATAGATGTAATCTCATTCACATCAACATATCCAACCTTTTTATCTGTTCTACACACTGCAATCATTGGATCATCAATATCATCATAATCATCCAACGGCACAATAACACTTGTATCGTGTTTTAATGACTCAAATGCCATTATCTTTGTTTTTCAATAAATCATTGACCTGACTAACATAAGCAAAGCCAATATCATGCTTCTCTCTGATTTTTATAGCAGTAGAAACCATCATAGTAAGAGGTTTCGATTCGTTGATTGTCGATATATAACTCAAACAATTTGTATTATCACTAACAACCAAAGGAAAACGAACATCAAATATTCCACCACTTAAATTAATAAGTTGTTTATCAAAACTATCAATCTTCCCATCCTCATGAACAATTGTTTTATTTATGTTTTTTATTGTGTCATCGCTCATAACATTTACACCACCTTTTTTTTTTGTTAAGGCAATCTGCCTTAAATCATGAATAATATGACATATCTATACAATACATAAATGTATTGCATATGAAACTAACATATAAATTTAGTCTCATATGCAATAAAAGGAAGGGGTGTAAACCTTCCTTTTAAAAATTAATCTTCACGTTTGCGAATCTTGCGAACAGTTGCAATTGAAGCACCTAGTGCGATAACAACAATACCTAACATCATATACATCATGTCTTTGTTTTTAGCAGTACCAGTATTTACACTTGGTAGCAAGACATTCTGGTATACGATTGAATAACGATGATTATCATCTACGTGTACTTCCTTGTCATTTACGAACAAACCTTCGTCCGTAAATTTAACCTTTACAACTTCATCCGATAACTTATATCCTTGAGGAGCACTTGACTCTTTGATATAAGTTGTTCCATAACGAATCAAGAATTCAAAGAGTACCAGTTTCCTGATCGCCTGCGATAGTTTCAAGCTTTGAACTTTCAAAGACAGTTTTCCTGCGAATATGAAGTAAATTCAAATTTATTCGATTTGATGTTCTGACCTGTAACACTATCTACTTTGTTTACCAAGATGCGTGGTAAAGCAGTATGTTTTGGATATACTGTTACATCATACTGGAACAATTCGTCTTCATCATCCCATGTTGGAATTCCAACAATAAATGGAGTGATTGTTTCAAAATCACCAAATCTTCAACATAGACTAGATACACACCAACTGGAAGGTCTTTGCAAGTTGCTTTCCTTCTTCGTCCGTAGTCATTTCATAGTCGGGAGTTTCGACTTTTTTAGCCATATCCTTGGCTACTTTGTCAATCTCGTCCGCTGTTTTAATCTCATTCAAGTCCAAATCCTTGTCTGCAAAAGGTTTATATTTAATGATATATTCCCCTTTTACAATGTCAGCAATCTGAACTACGCCAAACTTTACATTTTCTTTGGAAAGGTATTTATCATAAGGGTCTGTTAATTCCACTGATATTGACCCTAATCCATTATCAGGTACTTTAGTCAAATCTTCTTCAGGTAGAATTGTAACATCCCCTACTTCTGGATTATCTGTAATATCTTTAGCCTGTAGATTTAAGCATGGTACTAATACCAAAGATCAAGCTCAAGGCTAAACCGATTTTCTTCAGAATCTTCATGACTTTAACTTTCTCTCCTTTCTCTTATTAAAAATAAATCTAACAATCAACATAAATACAATCAAAAATGGAAGTGTCAGAAATAGAAGTTCTCTCCAACTCATCATTTCTGGTTCAATGGCTTCTTTTTTCTTCTCACTGTATGGTACACGCTTACCAGTCAGAATCAATCTGTGTGTATTTATTCCATATGGAGTACATGTAATCAAAGTTGCAAGGTCCTTGCCTTCTTCAATTCCAAGAACATCAGGTGCTTCCTCTTTTTTTTACAATCTCAATTTTATATATCTGGTAAGCTAATGTTTTGTTACCTACATGGATATAAAACAAATCATCTTTTTTAATTCATCAAGTCTTGTAAATAATTTTGCGTTTGGAAGACCCCTATGACCCGTCAGAACAGTACGTGTATTTTCTCCACCGACTGGAAATGAAGAATTTTGTAAATGGCCAACACCATTTGATAGTACATCATCAGGAGTCCTGTGATAAATTGGAAGGTCAACGCCTATCTTTGGTATCTCTATCGAACCCATGATGCCTTTACCAGTCAGATTTAAAATACTTTCGTAGTTTTCGTCTGAAAGTATTTCAGTATCAATGTTTCCAACCGATGCACCTCTGGTTTGAAATAACATATCATTGTACTTTTGAGCCGATTGTATCTGCTCTTTGACTTTTTTGATTTGTCAGTTTGTTTTACTTCACTTTCATATGTGGATATCATGTTGTTTTGTTGAATACCACTATGAATACTTGAAACAAGTGGAACTGAACATAATCCTATGCCAATGATAACAAGGATACGTACTGTCCAGCTCGTTTCTTTTATTGCTTTAATAATCGACTTCAAAATTCAGCACCTCCAAAATGGAAGGTGGCAGTACTGCCATCCTAACCATTTCATTTATTTTTTAATTAGTCTTTTTGTTTTTACGTTTTTTATCTAATGCTAATGCACCAACGACTGTGATTGTTCCTGCACCTAAGCAAATCATTGTCAAGTTAGAACCAGTGATTGGTAATTTAGTTCCTACATAGTTTACTACTGTGATATTAGCAGAACCATCTGTTACATCTGTTTTTAAGTTAGTGTCGCTTTCTTTGTAAGCACCGTTTAAGAATTCCTTAACGTGAGCAGTTGCTTCTAATTTCTGTAATGTTTTTTCAGTAGCACCTTCACCTGCGTTGTAGTTGTTACGGTCGGCATTGAATGTAGGTTTGATAGTGATTACGATAGGGTCTTTCAATTCACGATATCCAGCAGGAGAATCTGTTTCTTTTAAGTAATATGTACCTTGATCTAAACCTAAACTTGTAAATACACCTTTAGTATCGGATGCCATTTCAACAAAGATCACTTGGTCTTGTACCACCAGTGTGGTCAGTACCGCCTAAAGAATCACGGTTGATTACAACATATCCATTTGGAGATTCCTTAACATAAACTTCATTTGTGCAGTTTTCATCACTGTATAGACGGAATTTAGCATCTTTCAACAATTTGTTGTGGTCATTGATTTTCAACCCATTGATTTTATAAGTGAAACAAACTACTGTATCCCAAGGAGTTGTTCCTGTAGAACCATTTCCATCACTATCTGGATTGTTGCTATATTCCAGACGAACTGTATTTTCAAATCCCGCACGACCAGTACGTGTAGCGCGTTATCATTCAATGTTGCATTATAGGTTAAACGAATTGATTGACCATAAGTATTTTCGTAGTTATTGTTCATTCCTTCTGGGAACTGTTTGTCAACGATAGCCTTTAAATCTGGAATCTCTGCATAGAATGTATCTTCCCACTATTTTCAACAACATTAAATTCATTACTCTTCAATGTATATGATTTCGTAGTACTTGAAATTGTAATAGAAACAGAGTCTTTGTTGAATGTCAAAGCTTCGTCCATCTTGTCATGAAAAATCATTTTATATGTTTGATATCCATTCATGTTTGGCACATATGTATCGTGGTAGTAAGGTACTGTCTGTCCAATTTCATAGTCCCCAATATCATTCCATCCGACATTGTTATCATCTTCATTGATTTTCTTAATCAAAGTAGGATAATCGGATTTGATATTAACCTGAGCATCAGGGTTAGCAGTATTTGTCAAAATCAATGAAGCGGTGAATGAATGTGTATCCTGTACAAAGCAGAAACTTCATCTGTTAAATAATAGCCGTATCCTAAGCCACCAAATTTAACTGATCCGTCTACTGGACTAGTTGCTTGTTACATTAACAGTCGTTGGTGTAAGACCTTCTTTAACTAATTCATTTCTTAAATCTTCAACGAAGTAACGGTATTTCTTTGTAACGACCTTCTAATTTCTGATCTGCCTGAGCACCTTCAACTTTGTTAGTATTCAATGTCTGAATATAGTCGATCACATCATATTCTGTTACTGAAGAAGCAGATTTGTTGATTTTTTTACCAACAACTGTTTGTAAAGCGTCTTGTAAGCATCATTCCAAGTGTAGTTGATTGATTCCTGATCTACCGCATTTTCTGCGTCAAACAATTTGTATACATTGAATTTTTTACCTACTAAGCTTTGGCCATTATTTGGTGAATTGTGATTGAAGCACTACCCTGACCAAAATCAGCAACACCATTTGGAGTTGCCAATGTTGATGGTGCCTGTGTTATAGCGTAAACTGGAGCAACTACTGGAGCTACGCTTGATACGACTGGACTTAATATCACGACTAACGCAGAAAAAGCCTGCGAAAACCACATTTTTAGTTTTCATTTTATATCCCTCTTTCTTCATTATTTAGAATTCAATTTTTCTTTTTTTTTGACATATATAAAGCAAAAAGCAATTCTGACCACTCTAATCCAATCAATAGGATCGTTCCGTTTGAACCTGTCTCAGGTAATAACTGTGTTGTTTTATTTGTGATATCTACCGCAACTACACGGTCATTTTTAGTTCCCTCAAGACGAATGTTGCCGGACGTTTTAGATGTGTTGTACTGCACATTGTCAATTGTAAAATCAAATGTGTTTGTCTGAGGTGTAGCTTTTACGTATACGGAATGTACATAAGCCTTTCCGTTTTCATCTACAGGAATTCTATAGCCTTGAGGAGCTTTTGTTTCCTTGAAGTAGTATGTCTTTTCTACATCCAGATTTTTGAAAGTTAATAAACCTTTGTCATCGGAAGTCTGTGTATCCACTACATTCTTGCAATCTGCATCGCTGTACAATGTAAATTCAGCACCCTTCAAGACTTTTCCGTGTTCATTTGTTTTTTGTAATTTTCAAATTGAAAGGATTTACCTTATCACCAAATGTAGCATAGCCATCCCCTGAATCCTTTGTACCTTGTGTTACAAGACTGTTTGTTCCACTTGTGAATGTGATCTTGCCTGTACCAGAAGCTACATTAAATACTACTTCGTTTGGATTTAACTGATATCCATCAGGAGATTTGATTTCCTTGATTTTGTGTGTACCAGAAGCCAAACCTGTGATTGTAATTTCACCGCTGCCATTTGTTGTTAATTCTTCTGTTGAACCACTTGGCATAGTGTGAAGGAATACGGAAGACCACTGACTGGTGTAGAAGTTCCTGCCTGCACTTTTTTTTTAATATCGAATTTGATAACTTTTTCTAGAACCTCTGGTTGATTATAAGTATCAACACCTTCCACAGAGCCAGACGTTGTAATCTTTCTCACAAACACTTCATTATTAATAAAGTATCCGTAGGTGCTTTTGTTTCTTGAATCGTAATTGTTCCAATTGGTAATGTCGTATCTCCTTTAGAAGTTAGATAAAAATCATCACCTGAAACCTTATAACCATCACTTAAATCACAATATCCATCTGAATCTGTCTTTAACACCCATGAACGAGCTGGAGTCTGACCTGATTTAGCTGGATCGGAATCATACAAGCCTTTATAGTATTTGACCGTAAATTCGGCATTTGCTAAGGAAGCCGATCCCTGTGGCTTGTTCTTGTTAGTTTCTTTATCAACTTTGCCTAACACAACACGAACAGGGGTCACTTTGAGGATAATCCTTCAATTCTCCATTAGTACCATACTGTATAGTTTTCCCAGAAGTAACAGTGATCTTATTAATAGCCGAACTTAATGCATATCCTTTTGGAGGTGTAACCTCTTTTAAATAGTAAGTGTTTGCATTAAGTTCAATTGTATTTGACCAACCATTCTCATTTGTTTTCAAAGATGACACTCTATTCTTATCATTCTTTGCGTCACTTTCTGACTTATAAACACCATAAACAGACATTTGCTAAAGAATAACAACTGTTATTATCAGTAATAGAAGTATTGGCGATGTTTTCTTGATTTGTAACTTTCCTAATGGATTCCAAATACTATACACAACATCCTGACATTTTGTAAATATACCTTGCCAGTTTGTACCATTTTCATCATTTCTGCATTTATATACGTCAACCCCACTTGGAAGTGGTAATGATTGAATATAATTATACATACCTTCGGTACCTGATGGAGACCACGTTCCACCAGCTTCACCTGCCGCAGCTCCTGAATAAGCTTTTGAAGCCATATCACTAGTCATACACATTTGCCGATACACCATATTTACTTGTTAAGATATCACCGTGTCCACCATATCCATAATAGAGAACCTTAGCTAATTTAGCATTATCTACTTTCTCAGGAGCACCTAAACTCTGCCCCTTACGAACCCCTGCTCGCATACCTTCGCCACAGAAAGTTTGTCACGCCATTGCTCAGTCCATATATAGCTTCATTATAATAACTACCGTAAGAATCATATACCCATGTGTATTCGGTGAAACTATCTACTGTAACACCTCCGACGTGATAAATTAAATAATGAAGCATTATCATCTTCTTCATCTGCATCATCAACTTTATCAATCTCATTTAAAACATCAGTTTTAGTTTCACCTTTATCATTTGAAAGTTCTGGTACAATGTACTTGTCTAAAATTGCAAGATTATCATAATTCAACATATATCCATCATATTTTGAATAAAATGATTTTTTAAAAAATAATTAGAATCACAGTATTTCAATAAGCCAGATTCTTTTGCTCTATCTTTCCTTTGATCACTATATTTTTTTATATATGTTTTTTGAATAGTCTTTAAGAATCAATTTAGTTGTATCCGATTTATCCCAAACATTAAAATCAATATGAATTCCATCTTCTGAAAGCTCATCTTTAGCTTCATTAATCGAATTCTCATCAGATAATTCATCTTCATCATTAGAGGAGTTTAAATTCACACTAGCATTTGATTTATCATTAGAATTAACGATTTTATCTCTAGTAGAAGAATCTGATTTAGAATCATTACATTTGAATATCATACTAAAATTTGCATCCGCAGTTTTTGTTGTGTATACAAAACTGAAAGATTTTTTTCACTAGTAAACCCTGAGATCGTACTGTTATTTAATGTAACATCATCAATAACCGCATTTTCATTGGATTTTGAGACAATTTTAATTTCTGTACCTTCTTCGTAGTCTGCATTGAAGATGTCACCATTCGACAAAAGATTTTGTCAAATCACCAGATGAAAGTGTGACTGTACCATCTCCTACAACATTCACTGAAAAGCCTCTTTGAATCAACAGTCGGAGCCGTTGTTTCTTCTGCATACGCAGGAAGAACAAGATTCAATGATGTCAGTGTTGTTACGAAAAAAGCCAGAAAAACATTCTTAAACTTTTTTCATATTTCAATCCTTTCTAAGGCAGATTGCCTTAATTATGTTATTTCCCCTTTTCTTTCTATCCCTTGAAAAAATCTCTAACGTTAGAAATCTTGATTTTTTTTGAGTTTTTCATACCATCAATATCTTGAAAGGAAAAAATATTGATATTTTTCAACTCAATTTAAGGTACATCGAATAAACTGTATCTGTTCATATTTCATCCCACCCTTTCTCATATATACTTTTTTTTGGTGCAATAGCACGGGTATTCCCCCGCTTTATTGCGTCTGAAAAATAGAAAAGGAACTCATGTGAGTTCCTTTTTTTTTTTTTCATTAAACTTTGTGCATTGAATCTTTTTTATTGAATCCTTCACTACCATCTGAAATAGTCTTTGTACTGCAACTAATAAGTTCCCTGATCCAAACCTAAGATACCTTCACTACCATGTGAAATTTTGTTTGTACATCAACCTCAATCAATGGCATTACAGACTACTACAAAACTTTAACCCTGCCACGAATAACAAAGATGTGATTTCATTTCATCTGTACTTTCGGCATTACTGCCAAGGTCCGTGAAACGACCTTATTCAATCATTAAGGCAATTTGCCTTAATTCATATCAACAAAAAAGACAGAATTTTCATTCTGCCTTTGATTTATATTTAGATAGCTTTCGTTTTTCCACAGCCACTGCACTTGTAGCCTGTCAATTCCTGCTTTGTAGTAGCAGGTGAATCGACCACATATCTTGTTTCGTATACGGCATCATGATGTACAGTTTGATATCCTGTTACTACTTCTCTCCATTCAGAGTGATATCCAGAACAATTTCCACCATTCAAATAACTGTTTTTCATATGAGCAGTCGTATTTCCAGTAATATCTGCTCCACATTGATTACAGATAGAGAATTCCTGCATTTCTGTAATTGGAACCTGTTCATCATAAGCGAGCCTGCACCAAGACCTGTTCGTTATGTCCTTTTTCTGGCACAGTTACCGTCTTGTACTGTGCCACCCAATTATGTGTATGTTCGGTTGGTTTTGAATTACTTGAGTTTGAACCACTGTTATTCGATGGCTTTGATGAGCCAGAGTTATTGCTACCGTTGTTTGAAGGCTTAGAAGAACTTGTGTTGTTCTTGTTTGAGCTAGTATTCGTAGTCGAAGCTGTGTTATCCTTCTTTGATTCTGAAGCATTTGATTTATTAGAAGAATCGGCTTTTTGCGGTTTCTTCTTTCTTTTCTTCCTGCTTTACTTCAGTTTCATCTTTTTTCGTTACATCTAGATTGACTTTATCATCTTTTAAAGAAACATCCACTTTCTTTATATCTACTGTATCTACATCTTTGAATACAAATGTTTTGTCCTGATCTTGTAAACCAATCTTTACATCTAACTTATCGTTTTCTTTGGTTGTGTAATACAAAGTACGTTCTTCTTTGTTTTTTTTTACGTCACCATCATCCAACAAGTTGTCACTGAAAGATTCTTCTGAACTTGATTTTGTTTCAAATACTGTGATCTTCTTTCCAGTATTGTTTGTAATCTTCAAAGATTTTGAATCCTTGACTTTTTGACCAAGTGTTTTTTACTTCTTTTTTCTTGGCAATTTCTCTTTGTCTTTTTGTATCTTTTGTTTCTGTCGATGAAGAAGAACATCCAGTCAAAATCATACTTAATGCAATCGCACCTCTTTGTTAAAATTTGTTTTGTTTTCATATATAATACATCCTTTCCTGATCTATTTTTTTAAAAGCAAATTGCCTTAATTTTTTAATCAATCTCTTTACACCCCTATTTTACCATGTATCCTTTAAAAAATGCTAGATTTTTGTGCGAAATTCAGGGTAAATTTAATATTTTGGACTTCATAGCCATCCAAATCTGTCTTTGTACTCATTCATTTGCATATATACTCCTGTTCCCGAAGCCTTCACTATCATACGGAAATGTGCTGTACTGCAACTCTGTATTTTCGATATTGCTATCAAGGTCCCCTTCACTACCATGTGGAAATGTCTTTGTACCGCAACATCAAATAACGGCATTACAGACTACTATAGAATTTTAACCACTCCACGAATGAAGAAAGTATGATTCAAGTTCATCTGTACTTTCGGCATTACTGCCAAGGTCCGTGAATCGACCTTATTTGAGAATTAAGGTCAATTGCCTTAACTCTTATTTATCCCATCCACTAATTTTTACATCATAGAGCACTTGAATCTTCTCAATGCATTCTTTTATGATTGGATGTCTATATCTAATAAGTGCAGACCATATTTCCTCCCATCTTCTTTCATCATCTTCATCATCCATAATCTTCTCACCACCAAACCAACCACGTTATCTAAATCTGTTCTTTTCAAATGTTTAAACAATTCTTTAACCGGAATCGTCCTTTCTAAATGTTGTAGAACCAAGGATTGATATTTACACAAACAATCGTCATACTTTTCAAAGCAAGCTACTTCCTCAAATTCATCCGATCTCACATCATCGTATAGTTTACTTGCAAGAACATAAGGTTTTGTAGTGCAAGCATAATATAGAATTGCAAAATTTGTTTCTCCATTGAATGCTAACAATTCAGGGGAATAACCTCCCTGATTGTAAAGTAAAATAGACTTCATTTTTTCCTCCATTCTTAAGGCAAATTGCCCTAATTCTTGAAATAATGAGCAGGCTCATGTTTTCTGCTCTGTCCAGAACACTGGCTTGTGGATCATTGTCCCATGTCTGAAATTCTGATGAATCAGATTCTGATATTCTCTTTAAAAATCTCAATCCATCACATGTTAAGATAGCTTGTCACAGAGACTAACGTTTGTAGCATCACATTAAAGGTTACGTTGGAAAGTAGGAGTTTCACCTCCTACTAAAAAAATTTGTGTTGCTACATCTTGAAATTAAAAGTTGAAGGTTCCAGGAATTGCACCTGATAATACTAGTACCTTCATTGAAAAACTTATAAAGAAAAAAAGTCGTTGTCTTTTTTTTGATATATATTGAACCAGAGAAAATATTCAGACCATTGCAAATTTCGTCATAAGTATGTGTCATTCGATTTAAAGCAAAAAGTAGTCTTTAAAAGGAGATTCCTCCCATCTGTTAGTTTAATAGTGCTTTAATCGAATAATGCCTGCCAATAAATAAATCTTAATGTGAGCTATCGTAGAAGGACCTATCTCCTTATTTTATTTAGAACGATTTGAGTATTGGCAGGATGGTATTTGAGGATTGTGGGAGTTGCACCCAACATACTGCTATCCTCATAAATGGTGGCAGGCTCATGTTTCTGCCGTGGTCATTTTTGATATCTGTCTATGACAAACTGTTAAATTCAAACTGCAAGCGAAAAAAGTTTTACTTTCTATATTATCTCTGTTTCCAAAGGGAGATTCATAGAACAGGTTCTAACAGATATCTGGATCGACTTTATGTTTATAGTTACCCTGAAGTATCCGGTGAGTATAACATCATTAAACCGTAAACAACCTCATGTCTTATCGTTTGGGTCGTGCATTGTAGGCGGTCGAACTACTTAGCACGGTATGAAAGCAGGACTTACGTGTATGCGGGAAAGCCAACGTCATACAGTGCCTGCCTTTTTTCTAAAATGTGTTGTACTGCAACTAACAATGAAATATAGTAGAACAATTCCACCTTCACTACCATGTGAAAATATGCTTGTACTGCAACCTCAAATGGCATTACAGACTACTATAGAATTTTAACCTCTCCACGAATGAAGTAAGTATGATTCCAATTCATCTGTACTTTCGGCATTACTGCCAAGGTCCGTGAATCGGCCTTATTTGAATTAAGGCAATATGCCTTAATTCATTGAATCGACTTTCATATAATTCCAATTAAGCCGAATAATATAGTAACGCATACACATGCCAACAAACAAACCAATACACCATAAAGCAAATATGCAGGTAAATTCCAAAAATACCATCTTGGCGAAAAAATTTCGCAATTTTTTAATGGAATAATATCATTAAGTAAAGAAACAATACATTCTAACACCCACAGAATCACTAGTATATACACTAACCATTTAAGAATGAAATACCCAGCGTTACTTGACATTGCATTCATCACTCTCCTTGCCATTAGAAATAGACATGCTTTGTCCTTTATATCTACCTATATTTTTATCATGTATCCTTTCAAAAAATGCTAGATTTTTGTGCGAAATGAAATCAACTCTTTCGGAACATATGAATATAGATCATATCCTTAGCATACATTTTTTTTACGAAACGCACGCAAAAGTTCGCTTCGTCTGTGGATGCATAGAGCGATATCGGCTCAATCCAATCGTTTTTAAATTTAAGCGATTGACAAGATATTCAATCGACTCATATCCATTTGGTACAATCACATCTTTAACGTATTTACAAAAAGCCTGCATTTTTTTTCTTGATAGGCTGAATTCAGACTATCATCAACATTCATATGATATTGAGGTACCCATACCCCATTATGAAAGGATAGATTTGTATAGCCTATCAGGCTGTCCTTGTTTCTGTTGAAACTGCATTGTTTCGATAAAACGTATTTCATGTTCATCACCTCCATTTGCATAGAAAAAAGGACCTAAACGCACGTTTCAGGTCCTCTGTATACACTTACTTGATGATACCATTATAGCACAACTCTCGGACAAAAATGCTAGAAATTTGTGCGAAATTTGTTCAGAGCAAAAATGAACATTGTGAACAAAAAAAAGAGCTATATACGCTTTATATAAAGTGTATTAGGATTCAAAAATGTTCAAATAAAAAAATCCAACAAAATTTTTACAAAAAAATTTATTGTTGACAAAAACAGAAAAATAAGCATTTTCACGCTTCAGTATTACGCACAAAGAATAAAAAAGAATTAAGGCATTTTGCCTTAATTCTATAATTCCATACAGACTTTCATTTCTTTCTTCTTCTAAATCATCCTCAACAACTACTTTACTGTTTTCGTTTCCAGAAGTATCTAATATCTTGTTGATCTCCTTTTGACGATTTCTTGCACTTGTTAACTCATCCTGTAATTCAAAAGGTTTGTTCACCATCTCTTTTGCAATTTTTAGATTTCCTTCGTAATTCTGGATGGTTTCAATCGTTTTATTCAGTGAATAGCGTATATCATTGATACGTTTATACATTCGATTGAAATTTACTCGACCTACTGGATTTACCGAATCAACATTGATTGTCCGCAATGGTGTTTTCATTTTGATTACTATTCCTTCTCCTGCCAAGCCTAATCCAATCAATACGTCCGCTTTCATAAAGCGACCCACAAATTTATTTTCTTTATAATCACTCAGCTTATACCCCTTTGTACATTCTTGAATTGCATCCCAAGCTTCCTTCAGATCGTGATATTCATTCCCTTTGACATCATAAAATGTAAAATGCTCTGTATCTCTAAGATTATTGGCTTCAATCTCATTTTTGAAATATTCACATTCCTCTGCAAGAATGGTGCGATATTTTTTTTTCTGTTTCGATTCGATCTGGTAAAAAGTGCAACATCATCTTGTGCCTGCATTTTTTTTCTTTGCCACGACCTCCGCATTGTTTCTAATCGTTTCACTTCGTTGTCTACTTCAAACTTTTCCTTAATGATAGGATTTCCAGATGCAATCGCCTTGACCTCGGCATATGAGAAACTATTCTGTGTATCTTCTTCAAATTCACGTATCTCCCGTACCTTCTAGAAGCTGTGTTTACATAGCTTGATTTTGTTTCGACCATCTGCCATGAATATGCATCAAATGATTTTTTAGTAACATAGCGGAATTCGTAAATTTCGTTATACATATTTCCTTGTCTGAATGCTCGTCCATTCTGCTTGTTCAATATCGCTTGCACGCCACGGAACATCTACATGGTGTATTGCTATCATACGTTCCTGAATATTTGTTCCTGCACCTAGCTTTGGCGTTGAACCAATCAAAACACGCATTTCGCCTTTATTCATCTTTTCCAAAAAAGATTCTGCTTTTTAATTCTGTGTCATAATCATGAATAAATGCGATCTCGTTTTCAGGAATACCTAATTCTACAAATTTTATCTTTAGATCGTCATAGACATTCTTTGAACACATAGCCGGTTTCTTCATCATTTTCCTTCTCATTCTTATGAGGTGTAGACGAGTCACAGAAAATAAGCTTGGGTTGCTTTTATCATTGTCATAATCCTTATAAATCTGATATACCTGTTTTGCAATCGTCCATAGTTTTCCGTTTTCTTCGTCTGGATAATTTGGATCAATCAATCGCATATCAATACTTGCTTTTTACTGTCTGATGTAATCTTAAGCATATTGTCGATATGCGGATCCACATTTCCATTATGAATGCATTCGGTACGTTCAACAATTTCACTGATGTAGTTTTCCAGTACATCACTTGGCTCAATGGCAATAACGGTCGGCTTACCTCCAATATGTTTTGGTGGTACGACTTTCACTCGACCTAGCACCGATTCTTCCAGTGATTTTCTCGATTCCGGTCGCCTGAATCTCCGCAACCTGTCTAAAGTGATTCATCAATTCTTCCATGTTGAAGAATTTACAGAAGCGGGAACGATTGACAAAGCCTGAGCCGTCCACACTGATTTCAAAGTCTGTTGGTTACTTTACTAAATGTTTTTGCCCATGCATCAAAGCAACGGATATTCTGTTTTTTCTTAGATCGTTCTCCTGCAAATATCTCTGCATAGTATAAAGCTCTGCCATAGTATTCGTTCCTGGAGTCCCTGTCGCAAAACAGATACCACCGCCATTATCCTCAATGATCTTGCATTTCATATACATATCCATAGCTTTTGCGGAATTCTGTTTGTGGAACACCTGCAATGTTTCGCATAGCCGTATAGTCGAAAAAGATTTTTAAACTCATGTGCTTCATCAACAAACATATAGTCGATTCCCAGATTTTCAAATGGAACTACATTCTCATCCCGTCTGGAATCTGCTAATCTCTGTATCTGCATTTCGATAGATTTTTTTCGTTCTTTCCAACTGCTTTACAATCTTTGTTTGGTTTTCATTATATGAGTTATCCAATTGTTCGATGGCGGATTCATCTCATCCATCTGTTTTCTCATCAGTTCAATCTGTAAATCAGTGCCGATTGAAATCATCTTAAAGCCGGAATGTGCCATGATAATTGCATCATAGTTTCCAGTAGCAATCTTTGTTGTAAAAGCCATTCTACGTCGTTTTGACATATCTTTTTTGGTTGCCACCAATACATTGGCATTTGGATATAAACGCATAAAATCGTTCGCCCACTGCGATACGATGTGGTTAGGTACAACGTATAAAAAATCTTGTTTCGTAATCCTAAACGCTTCATTTCCATACCGGCTGGCAACCATTTCAAATGTTTTTCCAGCTCCAACCTGTTGCCACAAAGAAAGTATTTGTATTCGTATCCATGATACGTGCAATTGCATTTTTCTGATAAGGCTCCAGATTGTAGGAAGGTGCCATTTCCGGAAAAGAAATGAATGAACCATCATAGACTCGGTTTCGGATGTTGTTGAATCTATGATTATAAATATCTACCAAATCTTTCTTTCGTTCATAGTCCTGATAAATCCAATCCTCAAACTCCTGCTCCAAATCTTCCGCAAGCTGTCGAGCCTGTGCGGTTCTTTCAGGATTGACTTCACTTTTTTTCGATGTATTTTTCCATCCTCATCTTCCTCCGTCCAGTAATTTCTAATCTCGGGCATTCTGGAATTAATAATATCTGTGAAAAGATCATATCCATTGTAATCCGGCTGGCTTTTCCAGAAGTCTACATTGTCTGTTTTCTGCACTCCCCAGTTTAGCGTTACCTCACTGTTGATGTTCCAACGACTAGGCTGTGTTGTAAAATATTTAGCCGAATATTCATCATAGTCGATTCTCATACGTGAATAATCATACCCAGACTCCTTAAAAATGTGACTACTGAATTCACGGATATATTCAATAGGAACCCATTGAGCACCTAACTGTACATGAATGTCCTCACCGACAAAGGTTCTGGTAAAACACTTTTTAATGCTTCGATATTGTTGTCAAAGCCATATCTTTCTGCAATCTCAATCTTTTCATAGATATCTCCGCTCAAATATTCATCCGCCATGAGTAATTTTCCAGACTCTGGTCCGAATGAAGGCAATCTTTTTTCTAGCAGTTCCTTCTGTACGCTTTCTTCTGTCACAGAAAGCAGTGAACTCATGTATTCTAAATTTAAAGATGCATACGTATCTAAAGATACACGAACAAAGATCTTCCAAACTTTCAACCGCTTTTATTTCACGTTTTGGTTGAATCGTTCTTTCTGAAAAAAATTTGAGTTTTGCTTGCACGCTTTGTTTTGGTATCATAGTTTTCAAGTGAATCCAGTAGAGCCAGACGAGGATCGTTGTCTAAAAGACGGATGTTCGTTCTTTTATGGATAGGTCCATATTCTTTAATAAAATCATCGTATAAGGCATTCAGTTCCGCACGTTTTCCAAGATAAAGAATCTCATCAACATCATCCACCTGCATACGAATCAATTCGTTTGTTTGTATCGAAGCTAATTTGATAAAGGCAAATTGCCTTAAGGCGGTCTGTTTCATTTTTAAATGATACAATGTCTTCATCTGTTTTGTTTGAAATACCAACTTCATAGTAAAAGTCAGCTTCTTTGAAATACAGTTTGTCATTCTCAACAAAAAAACGCATTGACTGCCAGTTTTGAGTCTTTGCACATCCATTGGAATAAACATTTGCTTGATCTTCTGATATTTGTTCTTCCTCATAGATTCCTTCAGGGAAATCATTAATGACAACATCAAAACAATTCTGTAATGATTTATCTTTATCTGTTGTAACTTTCAGTACATAATTATCGAACTGTCCTTTTTCTTCCGTAACACGACCAAACACATGATCTGGATGCATAACAAAGTAATCATTCATCTGTCGGTGTTCTGTTACATATCTTCTTTGTGTGAATAATGCATCATGATTGATTTCCTTTTTCGTCGTTTCGCTTTAGAAAAACAATATCACATGCTACATCTGTATTTGCTCCGTTTTCATGGAATAAATTGGAAGGTAAACGCAATGCACCTAAAAAATCAGCTTTTTCATTAATATAGGATAAAATGTCGCTCTTGCCATCCATAGTATCAGTTGATGTAATAAAAGCAACGATACCGCCATCCCGCACCTTTTTTCAAAGCCTTTGCAAAGAAATAGTTGTGGATGTTCCAGTGATGTTCATTTAAATCACGTTCCTGCATATCATGCACTTGAAAAAATCCGAATGGAACATTTGAAATAGCCAGATCAAAATAATTGTTTGGGTAGGAATTGCTTTCAAAGCCGGTATTTTCTACCTCTACCTTATCATAAAGGTATCCGCTTATCGTTGCACTCATACTGTCAAGCTCGACACCACACAGCGTTGAGTTTGAATACATATCGTTTGGCATTCGTCCAAAAAGTTACCATTTCCCATGCTTGTTTCAATGATTCTTCCCTGATTGAATCCCATTCGTTCAAGAATACGATAGATATTGTCAATTACATTCAATGGAGTATAAAAAGGATGTCAATGTTGATTCTTTTGCATTTGCATATTCATGCACAGTCAAAAGTTCCTTGATTTCCTTTCTTTCCAAAGTGTATGGTACTACGTCAAGAAAAAGGACTCATAAAATAGATAAATTTTAAATTCTAATGTTTTGAATAATAATTATTCTCATATTGATTTGGTGATTCATAACCGCAATGGCTATGGATTCGTATCGTGTTGTAGAATGTTTCAATATATTCGAAACACAAATCATATGCATGATCATAATCATAAATCAAAGTACGATTTAACCATTCTCTTTTAATTACTGAATGAAAAGATTCTATACATGCATTATCCCATGGTGTGCCTTTTTTTGAATAACTTAGAATCAGTCCTACTGTTAATTTTTTATAACGTTTGCTTGTATAATGTACTCCTCTATCCGAATGAATAATTACAGGATTTGCTGTTTTTTCTCCGCTTTCTAGCCATCTCTATACATTTCAATACTTCTTCCACTTCCAATGTTCTTGATAATGTCCATGCAATTATTTTTCTTGAATATAGATCCATTACACTTGTAAGGTATACAAATCCTTCCAAGGTAAATATATACGTTATATTGTACACCATGCCTCATTTGGCTTGCTTGGCGAAAAGTCTCTTTTTAAAATGTTATGCAGCTTTGTTGAAAAATCACTATCAAAGGTTGTTTTTACATATGGTTTAATGTAACAGGCTCTGATACCCATTTCTCGCATATATACACCTACAGTTCTTTGTGATATTTTTTCGCCTTTCTTTTGCATCTCTTTCGCTATCTTTGGTGCACCATAAATTTGATGATTATCATCATATATAGTTTGAATCGCTTGCATTCTCTTTTCTTAGATATAGATTGCTTGCTTGGTTTTCGATGCAGATAATTGTAATATCCTGATTTTGACAAATGTAGCTTACTTAGCACTCCAGTCACCGAAAAGTCTTTGTCGACCTTAGACTCTTCAGAAACAAGACAGTACAGAACTTGTGTTATTCTCCCAGAATGCTGATGGCTTTTTTAGAATTTCAAGAGCATCTTGCGTATCCTTTAATTCACGTTTTAAACGTCTGTTTTCAAGCTCACCTCTGTTAGATTCCCTGAACCTTTAAATGTTGCCTGGTTGTTATTGGCTTTAGCTTCTTGCTTCCATCTGTATAAAGTACTATCTCCAATACCTAAATTTTTAGCACATTCTTTACGACTTAGTTCTGGATGTGTTAAACAATAATTGACTGCATTTTGTTTAAATTCTTGATCAAACTGTTTCTTTTTTATTTGCCATTTTCTTTTGCCTTCCTTCGTCTGTAAATCATCCTCTTTCTATTGTACCACTGGTGTAAATTTTCTCTTTTTGACTAGTCCCTATTTATATGCTAACATCAGTAATCCGTATCACTCTCATTAAATACATGAGGACAGACCACCCCACCCTGAAAAACGTGCTAGTTTTTCTTTTTCTGGTAAAGTAGCTGTCCTGTTTTCTTTCTGTAGCTGACGAACAATTTTTAAAGCTTCAATATTGTATTGTATCTTTGTTCTTGTCGATAACCTTTCATCTTCTAGATGTACTCTCTCCAATACTTGGTTTGTAGCACTTTTAGAGTCAGAACCCACTGCCATGTTATTTCTCTGGCTTGATTCAAAAGCTGTTCCTTCTTCTGTAATTTTTCCATCCAGCTCAACTCCTGTGATGCTTTGGATACGTTGTTTCCAGTTCCTTCAGCCTGCGTGAAGTGTGAATTGATCTCCTGATAAAGCTGAAATTCCAGATTGCTCAACTGCTCTGGATTCCTCTCCTTCAAAATGGTATATAATAGATTGTTTTTTCCTTCAGAAGTTTCACTACCTCTACTTGATTCATCATCCCCATGCAGAGTTCAAATAAGCTTTGAGTTGCTCGAATCGATTGTTTTCATCTGGATTCACTCCTTTCCTTTTGTTTTATTTTCCTCATATATATTTTTACCATGTATCCTTTCAAAAATGCTAGAAAAATGTGCGAAAGCATATCCCCTTTCGCACATAATTATTCAAAATTAAGGCAGTTTGCCTTAAGTGATATATCATCAAGTTTCATGTCCAATATACCGAAAGTTTTTATCACATCTCCAACTTCTTCGATAAAATGGTCTGTGATGGTTTCAATTCACTAAACAGCTCATTAAAAGATTTATTACAGATTTCAAAATCATCATCATTCCAATTCATTATATTTTTATCTGTTCCATTTTTCAAAACACGAATCCTTCCACCTGCTTTTATAAAACTCTCGTAGTTCCTTAAATGTGTCCAATGTCCATTGCACCTTTTGTCATATATGCCAAGACAAGGTTCCTGAATGTGTTCAGGATTAACAATACGATATTCCCAGATCCTATCACATTGACAAGAAGTCACTCAAAATGATAGTCTGGTGCGGGTGCTAAAATCTCATACGACCTTCCATCCAAGCCTTTAAACATACCAATCACATAATGTCTATACATAAATTCCTTAATTGTCATTATTTATCCTTTCCGTTCTTAAGGCAATCTGCCTTAAAGCTCAATATCCCCTTTTGAAATGTTGTGATAATATTCTTCCATAGCTTTATCAACTGTTTCATTCTCTAATTGAACAGTCGAAAGAAACTCACCACTTGCAGTCCAAATCTGCTTTACATTTTCATCAGGGTCCCTCAATAATACATAATCATTATCACGATCAATTAGAATCTCATCTTCTTCCATCCAGTCTGGTCTTTCCACAGTCTGAGAATTATTTGTATAGTCTGACAAGCCACATTTTCTAAAAAAGCCAGGCAGGTAGAATTTCATCTTTATTCATGGAATTATAATATTCCATTTCTTCATCCGTAAAATATTTACCTGTTGCAATCAGCTTTCTTTCTATGCGTGAGCTAACATCTGCCCACGAGAATGTTTTTGATTCAGAATCTTTAAATAATGATCTTTGAATCTTTTGATGAAACACATATAGTCAATCCTTTTGAATCATGGTCAATGTAGCCTTTGTCTTGTTTTTTTTTTTTAAAATCATAGGTTCTGCCACCAATACCATATTCATTTTTAAGATAGGTGTTAGCATATAAATAGGACTAGTCAAAAAGAGAAAATTTACACCAGTGGTACAATAGAAAGAGGATGATTCAAAGACAAAAGGAAGGTAAAAAGAAAATGGCAAATAAAAAGAAACAGTTTGATCAAGAATTTAAACAAAATGCAGTCAATTATTGTTTAACACATCCAGAACTAAGTCGTAAAGAATGTGCTAAAAATTTAGGTATTGGAGATAGTACTTTATACAGATGGAAGCAAGAAGCTAAAGCCAATAACAACCAGGCAACATTTAAAGGTTCAGGGAATCTAACAGAGGCTGAGCTTGAAAACAGACGTTTAAAACGTGAATTAAAGGATACGCAAGATGCTCTTGAAATTCTAAAAAAAAGCCATCAAGATTCTGGGAGAATAACACAAGTTCTGTACTGTCTTGTTTCTGAAGAGTCTAAGGTCGACAAAGACTTTTCGGTGACTGGAGTGCTAAGTAAGCTACATTTGTCAAAATCAGGATATTACAATTATCTGCATCGAAAACCAAGCAAGCAATCTATATCTAAGAAAGAGAGAATGCAAGCGATTCAAACTATATATGATGATAATCATCAAATTTATGGTGCACCAAAGATAGCGAAAGAGATGCAAAAGAAAGGCGAAAAAATATCACAAAGAACTGTAGGTGTATATATGCGAGAAATGGGTATCAAAGCCTGTTACATTAAACCATATGTAAAAACAACCTTTGATAGTGATTTTTCAACAAAACTGCATAACATTTTAAAAAGAGACTTTTTCGCCAAGCAAGCCAAATGAGGCATGGTGTACAGATATA
>VOFC01006446.1_pt1 | contig 89507 bp, 141 predicted proteins | sample 5384161 | NCBI WGS metagenome assembly VOFC01 (sample SAMN12384722, study PRJNA508395) | human gut metagenome | isolation source: healthy gut B | host: Homo sapiens | reverse complement strand
TGGTCGTGATGATGACCGCAGCAGCACTCGTGATCGTGGTCGTCATCATCATGATCATGGTGATGATGCTCATGCTCATGCTCATGGTCGTGATCGTGGTCGTCATGCTCATCATGGTGGTGATCATGCTCACACTCGCCATCGTGATCGTGATGATGTTCATGATCGTGATCACATTCATGTTCATGTTCATGCTCGTGCTCGGTTTCTTCCCTCAGCTTTTCCAGTTCTATATCGAGCGTGCTCTTTTTTCTCCATAGCGGCAAGAATGGCTGAACCGTCGATCTGACTCCACGGCGTAGTGACTATAGTTGCGTCACTGTTGTGCTCCTTGAGCAGGCTAACCGCTTTTTCCAGCTTCTCATCCGAAATACCGTCGGTATGACTTAAAATAATAGAGCTTGCATGCTCAACCTGGTCGTTGAAAAATTCGCCGAAATTCTTCATATACATCTTGCATTTTCCGGCGTCCACAACAGTTGTAAATCCGTTGAGGAGAATATCGTCAGAGCCTATGTTCTGGACGGCACGAACAACATCGCTTAGCTTGCCGACACCGGACGGCTCTATCAATATACGATCAGGATGGAAACGCTCGAGCACTTCCTTGAGTGCTTTTCCGAAGTCACCGACAAGACTGCAGCATATGCAGCCGGAATTCATCTCGGTTATTTCCACACCGGCGTCCTTTAAAAATCCGCCGTCTATTCCGATCTCACCGAATTCGTTTTCGATAAGCACCAGTTTTTCGTTTTTATACGCTTCCTTAATAAGCTTTTTAATGAGTGTGGTTTTTCCGGCACCTAAAAATCCGGAAAAGATATCAATTTTAGTCATATTATATCTCCATTCTGCCGCAGCGTATTAGAATATTAAAAAGATCTTCCGTCAGCAGCACTGAAAGACCTTAAATGTAATTATACCACGCAAAATTACTTTGTGCAAGGTTTGCCGAAAATTTTGTTGGCGCGTCTTTTCCAAGAATTTTTTAACATGAAATGTATTGATTTAAAGCGCGACGGTGCTATAATGTTAATAGCCTCGTGCTTTGTGTAATCGAAAACGAGGCATCGGTTTATGTGCGGCACAGCAGCCCTCAAAGGCAATGCCTTTATTTGCACGATAGAATTTGTGGAGGAATATCTATGAAGATCAGATATTTAAGTATTATATTGGCGTTAGCCGTTATTCTTTCTTTTTTCATCCTGCGGCAAACGCCGCGCAAACAACGGCCACGGTTCCCGGAACACGGATACATCCTTATCGGCTGATATTTCTAATGACGTTTCGCAGGCTGATTCAGGCTCAGACAGCACCTCTCACCCGGATTCTGCATCGGGAAATGAAAGCGCATCCGAAAGTCATGAGCCGGCATCTGAAGAACATAACAGCACTCAGACTGAAGTACAGGAATCTGCTCAGTCTACTGCCGTCTGCGAGCACAAAAGCACTGAAATCAGAGGCAAAAAGGATGCCACCGAGTCAGCGGAAGGTTATACCGGCGATACATATTGCAAGGACTGCGGTAAGCTTTTAAGCAAAGGTAAAGCAATAAAAAAACTTGAAAGCAACACCCATTCATCCTTTGACATGACAAAATACGAGCAGGAAATGTTCAGGCGGCTGAATGAAATCAGGGCGGAATCTGGTCTTGCTCCGCTTGAATGGAACAGCGAAATATATCAGTACGCCAAAATAAGAGCGGCTGAGTCAAGCGAGTATTACAAGAATGAAGGTGTCGGATTCGGACCGGACCCACATTACCGTTTCTATAACGGCAAATGGAGCGATCCGTTTACCGTGTTTGAGCAATACGGATATCCGAAGGGCTCCTACATGGGCGAAAACTTAGCAATGCTGGTAAGCACAAGATTAAAGGATGACTACACCGGTCATGTCACGACACTTATGAATAATCTTTATAATTCTAAAGGTCACAGAGAAAATATGCTGAATAAAAGCTTTACAACAGTCGCCATTGCATTTGTGGATTACACAGACTATTCAGGGCGTCACGGACTGGCAGCTGTTCAGCTGTTCTATACACCTCAAGACCAATGATTCGTAATATGCCTGTCTGACTTTATAAATCTTGCGGCTTTGGTCTGACAAAAGCTGCTGCAGCAAAATAACAAGGTCGCAACTCCCACCGGCAAAGCAGTGCCTTTAGACGGCAAACTACGTAATACCGAAACGGCATCGCTTTGTCGGAAAACCGCTAATATTCTGCCGTTTTATACGCTTGCAAAAAAAATACAAATAAATGAAAAATTATTGTTGACAAAAAAGTTTTTATGCTATAATAATTAAGCGCGATGCGCACGATGTGGGCCTTTAGCTCAGTTGGTCAAGAGCAACCGGCTCATAACCGGTAGGTCCCGGGTTCGAACCCCTGAAGGCCCACCACTATCGATTTTAAAAACGGACGTTAGTTCCGTTTTTTTATATAGGGGTATAGCTCAGATGGTAGAGCAGCGGTCTCCAAAACCGCGTGCCGAGGGTTCGATCCCTTCTGCCCCTGCCAAAAGCAGAGCACCGAAACTGTGCTCTGCTTTTTTGTTTTATTTTTATCAAAGCCGAGGCACGCGGAGCGTGTCGTGGGTGCATTTCTCCGTTTTCAAGGGTTTGCGGACTTTTCTTGTTTTTAGAATTTTTCTGTTGTTCTCTTGCTTTGCCGTTTTTTCTCCTATTTTCACCTGATTTCAGGACGTTCTTGTGGCAGAAATTGTGGCGGTTTAGGCACTAAAAAGGCTCCCAAAGCCGAGCGACTTTTTGTGCGTCAACATACGGTTGACGCACTTTTTTAATTTTTGGAGAAATATCACCTCTAAAAAATCAATACTAAATCCTTTTTTGTGATTTGATTTTATGTACCAATTTTTGTCACATTGATTGTGTTATTCTGCTTTTACAGCTAATCAGGAGGAATAACAAATGAAAATTGAAGTTCAGTATTTTCCGCTTGAAAATTGCAGCGGAAACATATGTAAAATCGTTGTGGAGGCCACAGACTATGGCTCTGCGGCGCAGATAGTTCTGAATATGTTTAATATATCGCAGCGGAATATCTATGCAGTAAATACATACTTGGGGGTGACTGAAAATGCTGTCTGAAATGCTTATAATATTGATTTTATGGAAGTAATCAATAGTAAACTATTTTATTATTGCATTTTAATTCCAACTATGTTATACTGCAGTTACAAAATCAGTATGGATTTTTCTGAGTGCCAAGCTCATTTTTCGCCATACATCCGTAAATTCCGGGTGTATGGCGTTTTTTATAGGAGGTTTTTTATGGCAAACGAAGTACTGGAAACAATCAAGTCACGCAGGAGCATTCGTGCCTACAAGAAGGACGCCGTGCCGCAGGATCTGCTAATGGAAATATGCGAAGCCGGGACTTATGCCCCAACAGGCGGAGGACGGCAATCGCCGACAATTATAGCCGTCACAACCGAAAAATATCGTAATGAGCTTGCCAGACTCAATGCCGAGGTTATGGGAAGGAACACCGATCCATACTACGGCGCTCCCGTAATTATTCTCGTTCTTGCCGAGGGGGATGCCGGCACCTTTGTTGAGGACGGCAGCTGTGTGCTTGAGAATATGATGCTCGCCGCCGCATCGCTCGGACTCGGCTCTGTCTGGGTACACAGAGAACGTGAGATTTTCGACAGCGAAAACGGTAAGGCTCTCCTGCGTGAATGGGGGCTTCCTAAAACACTTCGCGGAGTCGGCAGTATAGCACTCGGCTATCCGGCGTCAGAACCCGGAGAGCCTGCAAAACGAAAGGAAAAACTATGTACTGATTATGTAGACTGACGAGAGAAAGGAAGTACTTAAAAACAATGAGCCGAAAAATTAAAATATCAGGTGAGGTCGCCTATTTTTCCGCAATCATCCTGCTGTCACTTGCGGTCGCAATTCTTTCCGCCGCCGATTTCGGAATTTCAATGATTGTTGCACCGGCTTATCTTTTTAAGCCTTAAAACAAGCATTTTGAGCTTTGGTCAAGCCGAATATGTTGTTCAGGCGTGTGTTTTGCCTTGCTTTGCGTTGTTCTTAAAAAATTCAGAATCTCTTACCTTTTCTCGTTCGGAACATGTCTTATCTACGGATTGGTTCTTGATCTGTGGAGGAAAATTCCGTTTTTCGATCCGTCGGTCACGCCGCCCGGAAGTATGAACCTGCCGCTTCGTATTACGATGTTTATTATCGGCATGATACTCACATCATTTTCTGTTGCACTGTTCTTCAAGACCTATCTTTTTCCGCAGGTGTACGATTTTTTTGTGAAAGCCGTTTCCTCCAAATACGGCATAAAGCTCTCTGTTTTAAAAACTATAGTTGATCTCTCCTGCCTTACGGCAAGCGTGATCATGACATTTGCATTTTTCGGAGAAATCAGGGGCATCGGCTGGGGCACTCTTGTTATGGCACTTTTAAACGGTACGGTGATCGGATTTTTTTCAAACCTGCTTGACAAAGCATTTGATTTTCAGGCGACGCTTCCGCGCTTTGCCGCACTCTTTGAACTGCAGACAAAAGTTGCTGCTGAACGGAACTGATTTAATCCATAAATGATCCGAAAATACGACAGATCAACATTTTTTAAAAAGCGCTTTCACATGCTCTATCTCCACGCTGTCCGGCAATGTGCCGGGCAGCGTATTTTTCATACCGAGCGAGGCATATTTTGAACCGGCTAAATTGTGATACGGCAGCACCCGGACACCTGTAACATTTTTAAGCCCTGACACAAAGTCGGCTATTTTTTTCTGACTCACGGGACGTAAATACAGGGACATACGGATAGCGCATCTCGGTATTTTTGCCGCAGGCGTCGATATAAAGCAGGTTTTCAAGTATCTGCCGGTTGGAACGTCCCGTACAGTTGATATGCACCGTTTCGTCGATAGCCTTGATATCATACAGAAACGTATCTGTGAACGGCATGACCGCGTCGATCGCCGACTGCGGCACAAAGCCTCTCATTTTCCAGCACATATTTTATCGCCGTCGCCCTTGCCGCCGGGTGCGGCATTGTACAAAGTATAGGCTGCAATTCCTTTAAGCCGGCGAGTATCTCCTCATCATCCTTGCCGGTGCCTTCGTCATAGCTGATGCCATAATATGCCATTATGTTCAACGGATTAAACGGCTCATCCTTGCGGTGATATTTATTCTCGATAAATTTCCTGTCGGTCTTATTTATCAGCACACCCAACCACTCCTTTACCGATACTGTACCACGCAGTCGGGCAAAACGGAATAAACAAAACGCCACACATGACTTATTCGCTACAAATAGTATACTGTTTATGTGGAGGTAAAAGACGATGAAGCTGTTTGAAACCGACTTTTATGTTACCGGACTGACACTGGCTATCCATGTCCCATTCGGCACAGGCGAAACGGTACACAAAAAACCGTCCGTCACACGGGTTTGCATTTTTCGCCAGCGGTGTGTATAGCTATACCTTTGAAGATACTAAAACCTTAACCTGCAGGAAAGGTGATCTTATTTACATGCCGCAGGGCAGCAGCTACACAGTGGCTCTGCAAAATCATACAGATGGTGCAGCAAAAAAAGCGTTTTTGCGATAAATTTTCTTATATCGTCGGATGAGCGGTTCGAACCGTTTAAAATAATCCTTAAAAACCCTGCAAAGATAAGAGCACTGTTTGAAGCGGCGGAAAGGACATGGGTAAATAAGGGACCCGGCTATAAAGACGCGGTTTTTTTCAAGCCTGTATCAGATTCTTTCGCTGCTAAAAAAAAGAATATCACAAAAGCTATTACGGCAGCAAATATAAAACGCTCATTTCTCCTGCCATTGACTATATCGGCAATCATTACACTTTTTGAAAAAATATCCGTTGAAAAGCTTGCAGCACTTTCCGGTATCAGCGTTTCCTATCTGTGCAGACTCTTTGGCTGCTGCTACGGTGTGTCGCCGGTGGAATACATCACGAGCCTGCGGCTTGCATATGCAAGAGAGCTTCTGTGCTCGGGGGAATTTTCCGTAAACGCGGCAGCCGAGCATGCAGGCTTCAACGATATTTCATACTTCAGCCGGACATTTAAAGCACATTTCGGAATGTCGCCTGCAAATCTGATAAAGAGTGAACGGTGAAATCTAAAAAACACTCAGCGTTATGCTAAGTGCTTTTAATGTACCGAACTTATTACCTGTTATTTTCCAAAGCTCCGTTGACAATTTTATTTTAAAGTAAGAATGATTAGGTAATAAGTAAAATCCCGTCCACTTTCGTGAACGGGATTTTTGGTGCGCTTGGAGGACTCGAACCCCCGACCTACTGCTTAGAAGGCAGTTGCTCTATCCAGTTGAGCTACAAACGCTTATCAATCATAAAAAACGCCCTTGAACCGAAGACTGCTGCCTCCGGCCGGGCATTTTGGAGCAGGTGATGGGAATCGAACCCACGTAACCAGCTTGGAAGGCTGGAATTCTACCATTGAACTACACCTGCATCTTTGGGAACGGTGTTTATTTTACCACACTTAAGTTCCTTAGTCAAGCATTATTTTCAAATTATGCAACTTTATTTTTATATATTATCTATTGATTTCCCAATTTATTTGAAATATAATGCAGATACATACTGATTTGGCGGTGAAACACTTTGTCTGCTGCGTTGAATAATGATTTTTTCGGTTCCGGCAAAATAAGCCGCATACTTTTTTGAAAATAGCTCCGCCTGTTATGCTGGCTCAGCTTATACAGGCATTATATAATGTTGTTGACAGCTTTTTTTGTAGGCAGATTTTCCGACGACGCTCTTACTGCAGTCAGCGTTGTATACCCTATACAGATCGTAATAACCGCTTTTTCGGTCGGCACCGGTGTAGGACTCAACACATACATGGCACGCGAATATGCTTTGGGCAAACCTAAAAGAGCAAACGAAGCTGCCGGAGCAGGCACTGTGCTTGCAATACTAAGCTGGGCTGTCTTTGCCGTTCTGTCTGCGGCTGTCATGCGCCCTTATGTAATGACTTCCGCTTCCGAGCCAGAAGCTATCAAGGATGCCGTTACATACGGCAGAATAGTCTGTATAGGAAGCCTCGGCACCTTCCTTGAAAGTACATGGTCAAAGGTGCACCAGTCAAGGGGCAATATGCAGCTGCCGATGATAGCGCAGATAGCCGGTGCGCTGACCAATGTCATTTTTGACCCGCTGCTCATTTTCGGTATGGGACCTATAAAAGCAATGGGCGTCGCAGGTGCCGCATACGCCACTGTACTCGGTCAGTTTGTCTCGGCTCTGATAGTCGGCGTCAGCGGATATTGCAGACCGCCGAAAGCCTTCAAGATGCCGTACTATTTCAAGTACATATATAAATACGGCTACTCGTCAATTGCAATGCAGCTGTTGTACACAGTTTATATAATAGGTCTTAATATAATACTTGCAGGATTTTCCGACTCTGCTGTCACGGTGCTTGCGCTTTATTATAAATCGCAGAATTTTTTCTTTATTCCGCTTATAGGTCTTCAAACCTGCATAGTTCCGCTCATAAGCTACAACTATACGCGCCGGGGAATATAACCGGTGCCGCACCGCCATGCGCGACTGCCTTATAATAACCCTGTCATTCATGATAGTTGGATTTATATGCTTTGTGTTCTTCCCCGACGTACTGCTTAAAGTGTTTTCAAAATCGGACGAGGTGTTAAAGATAGGTCACAACGCATTTCCGATAATCGGATGCAGCTTTTTCGGTGCTGCATTTTCCCTTTTCATGCCGACATTTTTTCAGGCTATCGGTGCAGGCTTCAGGAGTCTGCTGCTTTCCCTGACCCGTCAGATATTCGTGCTGCTGCCGGTATTCTGTGCGTTTTCAAAGTGGGTCTCGACTACACATGGTTCGCCTTCCCGGTGGCTGAATACACAGCCGGCACCTTAGGGGTCATATTGTATTTCCTCGAACTTAAAAAATGGAAAAATAAAACTTATATAAACCCGGCTTTGTTGTCCCGTATCTGATGTTTTTGTAAAAGTTGCCTAATTTCGGGCAACTTTTTTATTTGACAAAAACACAAAACGACAAATTTTTTTTTGAAAAACCTGACTTTCGGCGAAATAATCTATTGACAATTGCAGATAGTTGTTATATTATATTCACAGGTTAGCAGGTGCTAACCAAATTTAATGCTTTTTAGTTAGCGGATGCTAATTGATGTGAAAAGGGATGATCGTATGATGCCTTTAGCACTGGCAGATATCGGTGAGGAAAATATAATCAAGAAGATCGGCGGCTCGCCTGAGGTCAAGAAGCATCTTGAAAACCTGGGGTTTGTCGTGGGCGGCACAGTGAGCATAGTAACCTCGCTCGGCGGCAACGTTATAGTCAACGTAAAGGAATCACGCGTTGCTATAAGTGAAGAAATGGCAAGAAAAATCATGGTCTGATTTTTTAATGTATATCGAAGGAGGAAGCAAACTTATGAAGACTCTAAGGGATGCAAAGATCGGCGATACCGTCAAGGTCGTTAAGCTGCATGGCGAAGGTGCCATAAAGCGAAGAATCATGGATATGGGTATCACCAGGGGCGTCGAGGTGCATGTACGCAAGGTCGCTCCGCTCGGAGATCCTATCGAGGTTACCGTGCGCGGCTATGAGCTGTCGCTCAGAAAAAGCCGACGCCGATATGATCGAGGTCGAATAAAAATACCAAAAGCGCAAAAATTCCAATGCAAATGATTGCCGTCAGCAACATGACGGTTGTTAAGGAGAGGATACACATGGATTTAAGAATTGCTCTGGCGGGCAACCCCAACTGCGGTAAGACAACTCTTTTCAACGCTCTCACCGGCTCGAACCAGTTCGTCGGTAACTGGCCGGGCGTTACGGTTGAGAAAAAAGAAGGAAAGCTCAAAAAAGCATGACGGCGTTATCATCACCGACCTTCCCGGTATCTACTCGCTGTCGCCTTACACACTTGAGGAGGTCGTCGCCCGTAATTACCTCGTCGGAACGCGTCCCGATGCCATACTCAACATAATAGACGGTACAAACCTTGAGCGTAACCTTTATCTCACCACACAGCTCACCGAGCTTGGCATACCGGTCGTCATAGCCATCAACATGATGGATATTGTAAAGAAGAACGGTGACAAGATTGATACTGATGAGCTTTCAAAACAGCTCGGATGCAAGATAGTTGAGATATCTGCTCTCAAGGGCACCGGAATAATGGAGGCTGCCGAAGCCGCTATTGACGCTGCAAAGAACGGCAAAACCATTCCGCAGCACACATTTGACGGCGTCGTTGAGCATGCTATTGCTCACATTGAGGAAGCAGCTGTTCACGATATGCCCGAGGAGCAGCAGCGTTGGTATGCAATCAAGATATTTGAGCGCGACTCAAAGGTCCTTGAGCAGCTGCATATCGATGAAGCTACACTTGCTCATATAAATAAGGATATCGAAGCTGCCGAAAAGGAGCTTGACGATGACGCAGAATCCATTATCACAAACGAGCGTTACGTCTACATCTCCTCCATTATCAAGGCATGCTACAAAAAGAAAAACCACGGCAAGCTTTCAACTTCAGATAAGATTGACCGTGTTGTTACGAACCGCTGGCTGGGACTTCCTATATTTGCCCTTATTATGTTCCTTGTTTACTATATTTCAATGGTAACCGTAGGTTCTTCTGCTACGGACTGGGCAAATGACGGTCTGTTCGGCGACGGCTGGCATCTGTTCGGTATAGGTTCATCTGCAAATCGCTGACGCTGAAGAAGAATACGGTGACACCGATGCGATAATCGCCGGATTTATAGAGGCAGCTAAGGCTGAGGGCATTGACACCTCTGATGTTGAGGCTGCTATGGACTCTGAAGAGCTCGGAGACAGCTTTAACGCAAAGGTTGTTGCAGACAAACTGGGTGAGCTTGAGAGCAAGGTCACATTTAAGAGCTTCACCTATACTCTCGAAGACGAAGAAACACTTGAGACGACCGATGAGACCGGTAAGCTCGGATCTTGATACCGCTATCAGGATGTACGCAAAATACGACGGCGGCGTTGATCCTTCAAACTACGGCGTTTGGGTTCCCGGTATACCCGTGCTTGTAGGCGATGGTCTTGACGCCGCAAATGCTCCCGATTGGCTCAGCGGACTTATCAACGACGGTATCGTAGCAGGCGTCGGCGCTGTCCTCGGCTTCGTTCCCCAGATGCTTGTTCTGTTCCTGCTCCTCGCATTCCTTGAGGCGTGCGGCTACATGGCTCGTATCGCATTCGTCCTTGACCGTATATTCCGCAAGTTCGGTCTCTCCGGCAAATCATTTATCCCTATGCTTATCGGCACCGGCTGCGGCATTCCCGGAATTATGGCATCGCGTACCATTGAAAACGAACGTGACCGCCGCATGACCATCATGACCACAACGTTCATCCTGCGGTGCAAAGGTTCCGTTCATCGCTATGATAGCCGGTGCCATATTCGGCGGATCGGCTTGGGTAGCCACCTCTGCATATTTCATAGGCATGGCTGCTATAATAGTATCAGGCATCATGCTTAAAAAGACAAAAAAATGTTCTCGGGCGATCCCGCTCCGTTCGTTATGGAGCTGCCGGCATATCACCTCCCGACCGTCGGAAATGTCCTCCGTTCGATGTGGGAGCGCGGCTGGTCCTTCATAAAGAAGGCTGGAACGATAATCCTTCTTTCGACTATACTTGTATGGTTCACAACATACTTCGGCTGGGCTGACAACGGCTCGTTCGGAATGCTCACCGATGAACAGATCGAGTATTCGATACTTGCCAAGATAGGCAATGTGCTTGCCTTCATATTCAAGCCGCTCGGCTGGGGAAACTGGAAAGCAGCTGTTGCTTCTATCACCGGTCTTGTTGCAAAGGAAAATATCGTTGGTACTCTCGGTATACTTTACGGCGGCGGTGAAGGCACGGTTTATCAGAACATCGCAGCGGCATTCACCGGAGTTACAGCCTATTCGTTCCTTTGTGTTCAACCTCCTCTGCGCCCCTTGCTTTGCGGCTATCGGCGCCATCAAGAGAGAGATGAACAATGCTAAGGGACCTGGTTTGCAATAGGCTATCAGTGCGTATTCGCTTATGTGATTGCCCTCATGGTAAACCAGTTCGGTCTCCCTCTTCACAGGTGATGTCAATGTTGTCGGACTTATCTTCGCGGTAGCTATCCTTGCCGGCATGATCTACATGCTTGTAAAGCCCTACAAGGAAGCAACTAAACTGACTGCAAAGGCTTAATAATTTTAAGGAGTGAATCTTATGCTTTCATGGTTATCGGCAAACATAGGTACTATTGTTATTTGTGCAGTGCTTATAGCTATAGTTGCCGCAATTATAGCCAAACTTATTAAGGATAAGAAAAACGGCGTCTCGACCTGCGGCAGCAACTGCGCGCATTGTCAGATGCACGGCTCCTGCCACAAAAAAGTAACGATCGGGAGACGTTCAGCGCTTGAACGTCTCCTGCTTTTTAAATTGTTGTTAGCATATGCTAACCAAAAAGAAAAGAGGTATAAATATGGCGTTGGTCGAATTTCACGGCGTCAGCCGTATTTACAAAAGCGGTGATCATGAGCTGAGAGCTCTTGACAATATAAGCTTTACGCTCGACAAAGGCAAATTCGTAGTTATCTTAGGTCAGAGCGGTGCCGGTAAAAGTACCCTGCTTAATATGCTGGGTGGACTTGACAGTCCGACAAGCGGTAAAATAATAGTTGACGGCAGGGATATATCGGAGCTTTTCGGGCGATGAGCTTGCAAAATACCGTGCCGAAAAGGTTGGATTTGTATTTCAGTTTTACAACCTCATTCCTACCCTTACGGTGCATGAAAACGTAGCACTTGTAAAGGATATAGCCCCCAATTCCCTTTCAGCCACTAAAATGATAGAGGAAGTAGGTCTTGCCGATCACCTCAAAAACTTTCCTTCCGAGCTTTCGGGCGGCGAGCAGCAGCGTGTATCAATAGCAAGAGCACTGGCTAAAAATCCCGAGATACTTCTTTGCGACGAGCCTACCGGAGCGCTTGACTCCGAGACCGGAGCGCTTGTGCTCAAGCTACTGCTTAAAATGGCGCGCGATTACAACAAGACCATCGTAATAGTTACCCACAATCAGAATATTGCGAAAATGGCTGACGTCATAATGCGTGTCAAAAACGGCAAAATAGTTTCTACCGAAGAACAGGAGCATCCGCTCTTGGCCGATGCGATCGACTGGTAAAGGCGGGATATACATGCTTATTAAAAAGCTATTCAGGACAATGCGCAAATACAAGGCGCAATTTATCTCAATGATAATCATGATAGCCCTCGGCATAGGCATATTTTGTCGGTTTCAATATGGAATGGGTCAGCATTGACAAAAACACCTCGGCATATTTTAAGAAAACCGGATTTGCCGATTACCGCATAACAAGTGAAAAAAGGCTTTTCTACTGATGAACTTTCGTCAATACTTGATATCGACGGCGTTGAAAATGCCACGAGATACCTCTTTCGGTCAATGTTGATATTGCTGAAATAAATGGCGACGCCGTTGCCCCTCAGCGTTACCGAAAACGCTGACGTATCAGGTCTAATGCTTATGTCAGGCAGCGAATACAGCAGTTCTGACACGGACGGTTCATGGATATCGGATAAATACGCAGCGGCAAATAATATTTCGGTCGGCGATAAAATAACCTTTATCTATAAAAACATAAATATCGAAACAACGGTCAAGGGGCTTATAAAGTCGTCTGAATACCTTGTCTGCGTGCGTGACTCAAGTCAGCTCATGCCTGACTTTGATACCTTTGGTTTGCATACATCTCCCCTGCACTTTACGAAAAGGCGACCGGCAGTGCTTTTTATCCGCAGATAAATGTAATATCCGGCATGGGCAAAAAGGAATTTACCGAAAAAGCCGACAAAGCACTCGGTAAAACAACGATGATACTTACCAAGGAAGAGGTAGGCTCGTATTCGCTTGCCAACGGTGAGGCAGATGAGGGCAAAACCATGGGTTCAATACTCCCGGTCATGTTCTTACTTATAGCCGTGCTTACAATGGTCACCACCATGCACAGACTGACTGCCAAGGAAAAAGACACAGATAGGCACACTCAAAGCCCTCGGCTTCAGTGACCGCCGCATACTTTTGCACTACACATCGTATGCCCTCATGATAGGAATAATTGGGTCACTTATAGGTGTTGTGCTGGGCTACGGCGTTGCCTATTACATAATGAATCCGAACGGTACAATGGGCACATATTTTGATATGCCGGAATGGATACTCTATCTCCCATGGTTCTGCACGGTAACTATAGCGGCAATAATAGTGCTGCTGACGTTTATAGGCTACCTTTCGACACACAGCATGCTAAAAGGCACACCGGCTGATGCTTTAAGACCTTACACTCCCAAGAGGATGAAGCCGCTTGCCATTGAAAGGACGGCTGCGTTCCACAGGCTGTCCTTCGGCACAAGATGGAATCTTCGCGATATTATGCGCCATAAATCAAGAACGGCTATGAGCCTTGTAGGCATTATCGGCTGCACGATACTTATAATGGGCTCACTCGGTATGCGTGATACGATGAAGGAATTCCTTAACATGTACTACGACGACGCACTGCGTTATTCATCGCGCATATATTTAGCCGAGGACTCGACCGTATCTGATGCCGACAGAATAGCCGAACGGTATCACGGTGATACCAGCGCATCGATCGGTGTCAAGCTCGGTGATAAGGCTGTGTCACTTGATATCTACGATCTTGAGCATGACATGCTGCACTTCCCTGCCGAAGGCAAGGGAAACGTAACGCTTGATCAAAACGGCGCGTACATATGCATAAGGCTTGCCGATGAGTTTGGACTGAAAGCCGGCGACACTTTCGAGATAAGCCCGTACGGAACCGACGATGTATATAAACTCCATTTAAGCGGAGTTATAAGAAGTACATCTGAGTGTATAATAATGAGCGAAGGCTACGCCGAAAAGACCGGCATCACTTATAAGCCGGATTCGGTATATACAAACACCGAAAAGGCTGATATAGCATCTGACAGTGCCATCAAGACAGTACAGTCAAAGCAGTCTATCATGGACTCGTTTGATACTTTTTTGCAGATCATGAACTCCATGATAATCGTGCTTGTCGGCGGTGCGCTCATACTCGGAATAGTCGTGCTTTATAACCTCGGCGTAATGAGCTATACGGAGCGGTACCGTGAGATGGCGACACTTAAGGTCGTCGGCTTCAAGGATAAAAAGATTGGCAGCCTGCTTATAAGTCAGAACGTGTGGCTGTCGGTGATAGGAATAATCGCAGGTATCCCCCCTGGGACTTCTGACCCTTGATGTTCTGCTCAAAAAACTGGCACCTGAATATGAAATGAGGATGTATGTTGACTTTATTTCATATGTGATCAGCATAATTCTTACGATTGGTATGTCGCTGCTTGTAAGCTTAATGGTCGCAAGAAAGAATAAACATATAGATATGGTCGAAGCGCTCAAAGGCGCTGAATAGCAAAGGATCGATGGTGATTAATATGTTTAAGACGGTTGTAAAAATCGACGGTATGATGTGCGGAATGTGCGAGGCACATATAAATGACGCCATCCGTTCGGCACTGTCGCCCCGAAAGGTCACATCATCACACTCAAAAAGGCGAAGCTGTTATCATCACGGAAAACATTCCTGATGAAGAAACCTTGAAAAGCGTTATCAACGCTACCGGGTATACAGCGCTTTCGGTCTCTACGGAGCCATACGAGAAAAAAAGGATTATTCGAATTTTCAAAAGATAACGTCCACCTTCCAAAAGACCTGCCGCAGCTTTTCCGGTCTGCGGCAGGTATAAAAGGTTGTTGGTTAGCTTGTGCTAACTGCGATATAAAAACAGAATTCAATGAAAGACAATCAGAGGTGACAAAGATGAGTGTAGTTATAATAGGCGGAAACGAATGTATGACAAGACGGTATATAGATCTTGCGAATCGTACAGCTGCAAGGCAAAGGTATATCCCAAGATGAAAAAACGGTATCAAGGACATAGGCTCGCCTGACCTGCTTGTATTTTTTTACAAACACAATGTCGCATAAAATGCTGCAATGTGTCAAAAGTAATGTAAACAGCAGCAAAACGCAGATAGCGCACTGCCATTCAAGCTCGGTAACTGCGCTCAAAGGAATACTTGATTTACATGTGAGGTGAATTTATGTCATATGAGCTGATTATAGACCAATGTTCGCCTACAATGGCAGGGCTCAAAACCGGCAGCATGTTCAACTGTCCGGTCGGCAATATGAAGGAATTCACATGCATGCTGCGTAATTTCAACAAAACCTGCAGCGGCAAGGGGCGTCAGGATACTTCCGCTGAAGATAAGCGGCGGCAATGCCCTTTGTTTATATGTACAGACCGTCAAAGCTTAGGAATGATCTCAGCGACAAAAGAGCAGCGTCGCTGCTAAAAAGCAGGAATTATCCACAGAAAAATGTGAGGGCTGCCTGTTGGAACTCATCAAAAGGCTGCGTTCCGGCGGTGATTTTCCGCACGAGGTCGGTCTGTTCTTAGGCTATCCACCGGAGGATGTACACGGATTTATAAAATCGCGTGCAAAAGCATGCAAAAGCCGTCGGCACATGGAAGGTATACGGCGATTGCAGCACCGCAGCAAAACGGTTTAAGCAGTATGAGAAATGTACAAAGGTCTACCGCGAATGTTTCAAAAACGGCAGCCCATTTGAAAAGCTGATCGTAAGGTCATAAAGGCAAAAAAGATGGATTTTAGTTTATCTGCATAAAGGTAAATAAACTGAAATTTACCCACTAAAAATATCGGTAAGATCTGTCCTTACCGATATTTTTACGGAATCTATATTAATTTCGCTTTTTTGTGGGCTGTGTTTAATTATTAGGTATCAAAAAGCATTTTGTTGCAGACCGTTTCGCTGTCCTCAATTTCATTGGCGGCACATATCTTCTGCGGCGAAGCATAATACTTTTTAGCAATGTCCACACCGTTTCGCCCTCGGCGAAATACAGCGTTACTGCTGTTTCATCGTCTTTGCCTGCCGGTCTACCCTCGACCTCGGAGACTTTGCACAACGCCTTAAGGGTTACTGCGGAAAATACCGTTGCGCTTACATTGAGTTCTACGGCAACATCCACTCCGCCGTCTGAATTCTGCGAATAATTCACTGCCGCAACCGACACCTTAGGACTGCACCTGATCTCTCCCTCACCCTCGACGGTGTACCTGTATTCGTAATCGATTGACCGTTCAATAAGGCACGGAGCCGCATCCTTATCAGAACCCAATATCCATATAGTTATAGTGCCCTTTACAAGAATGTCCCTGCCGTCGCACGACGCATAATCGACAAATGACCTGCACCAGAGATCGCTTATCTCACCTAACGCACCGTCTGAAAAGTCAAGACTTTTTTGCACACATAGTTTTCGTTTACAGTTTCTTCCATGCGCTCCGCAGCCACGGTAACGGTCTCGGCATCGATCTGGCAGTCACTTGAAAAGGCGTCTGTCACAAATGACACCGCTGCATCCTTGAATGATAAAATATCAATGTTTATCTTGCACTCAAAGCCTATATTTCTGACCTCGCCGTCTACCGAGGTCTTGGGATGCAGTTCAAGGCTGACCGCGTTGGCGGTACATTCGCACTTTGACTCCTCGCAAAGTCCGTCACATTCAATTATTTGTGAAAAGCTGCGCTGCTCATTTATAAGTATCGGTCTACCGTTTCCTGCCGGGCAGTAAAGTATGCATATCCTGACATCGCCTTTGACGACCGCCTTATTGCCCACCGTCTTACAGTCGGTCACAACAGCCGACGTGCTGCTTCTTATTATTTTTGCCACAGGCGGTTTATTATTGCCGAGTGATATTTCATCCTCAATAAAAACGCTTTTTGTGACAGGCTCTGACGGCTCGGCATAGTCAAAATCAGTTACCTTTGTATAAAGACCGTCACATTCTGCCGACGACAGCAGTTTTGATGCTCCAACAGCATTACCGACACGGACATTGTAAACGATCCGTGCACCTCCAATTTTCTCGGTGCGGTGGCTTTTGAATTGATAAGTCCAGGTTTCGGAGTTACCGACACGAAGGCTCCGTCAACAGCGCCTTCTATCTGAAGCAATTTTGTGAACGGGCAGTTATGTACAAAGCTGTTGACGCTGTTGTCCCCATCGGAATAAACAAGCGTCAGCACCGCCTGTCCGCCTATTTCCACCCTGCCGTCCCTCACCTGTCTTGTCTGAACGTTAATTTCCGCAATGCATTTCAGTATTTTCGATACCTCTGGGTAGTAATCGGGCAGAGAAAAGGCTGCGTCTATACTTTGTTCGCATGTGACATCCGGCAGCTTTTTGAGCGACGGAAACATGATCTCGGTTGTATTTATGTTCATTTTTTCACTCCCTAAATTTCGTTATACTGATATTTATTATTTATCTTCGGCTTATAGAACTAAAAAACGGGCATAAGCCCGTTTTTTCTAAATTTATGTATCAGCTTCCTCGTCCTTTTTGATCTTGAATATAGCTCTGAGCAATCCGCAAAGCAGTTTAGGACTTTTCCACACTACGATCTTCATAAAGTATCCTCCCAAATTAAAATCTGCAGCAAGCAAGACCGAGAAAAACAAGGGCAAGTGTAAGCAGAACCACAACGAAACCTGAGGGGCAGAAATATGATACTATCATACCTACGCCAAAGGATACCGCAAGGGCACCCTTACCGCCTTTGCACCGTCTGTAGCGCATAAACAAACACCGCCTTTGCTTCTCTACGCCATTATACGCAAAAAAACAAAAGCGGTTACAAACTCATATAAATTCATCAACGACCATTATAAGCAGCGCACCGTTCTTTACCGATATATCGGCATATCCATCGGCACAGTTGCTGACGCCTATCGGAAATCCGGCTGTGATAACGCCGTTTTGAGCGGATATCCGGCACCTGTAATATCAACACCGGTTGCTTTTTTCATAAAGGGAAAAAACCGATAAATAGCGGTTAGAACCTACAAAGATCCGCTTTGAGTCGTTAAGCAGCACCGTAACATAAAATCCGCGGCAGAAAGCGCATGCGTCTGATCCGGGCACATTTTCCTAAGCCACAGCAGAGTTTCGTACATCGCGAAATTCTGATCGGGGCGTGAGCCGTAACCGCCGAGTATGGCAACCGAACGGTATCCTTTGTCTGCGGCGCATCTTGCGGCAAACAAAAGGTCGGTATCGTCCTTATGAGTGGGCAGATGAATGGTTTCAATGCCGTCAGGCAGATTCCCTTTAAACGAATCAAAGTCCCCCACTATAAGGTCAGGCATTATGTCATATTCAATACAGACGGCATATCCGCTGTCGGCGGCGATAACATAATCGTCCGGTGTTATCACCGATCTTTCGGCAGCATCAAAATCGCCCCCTGCAATTATTACGCAGCGATTTTTCACTTCTTGCTTTAACTCCCATTGCTTTATTTGTTTGAGATCATTGTACATTGAAACATAGCTTTCATGTCGCGACGCCGCAATTTCGCCGCGCTTTACAGCCAAGATAACGGAACAGTCAGGCTCCGAAGTATGCGTACATGAAGAAAAGCGGCATTTGCCGAGATGTCTCCGAAAATTCCTTAAAGCAGTATTGCAGCTGCTCCTTATCGTTTATAAGGAAGCAGTCCAATTCAAGCGAAGAAAAACCCGGTGTATCGGCAACATACCCGTCTGCGACCTTAAACAGCTCGACCTGCCTTGTGGTGTGCCGTCCCCTGCCGAGCTTCTGGCTCACCTCGCCGACCGAAAGAGACAGTTCGGGTATAAGCCTATTTAGCAGGCTCGATTTCCCGACACCGGAATTGCCCGAGAAAGCCGAAACGCAACCGTTCAGTTCATTCTTAATGCCGTCGGTACCTTCTCCTTTTGAAGCCGATACGGCATAGGTGTGATATCCTATTTTTCTGTAAACATCCGGCAGATCACCAAAGGAGCCAAGATCAGCCTTATTGAATAAAATGACCGGTGTGACCGACAGATGCTCGGCAATGGCGGTCATGCGGTCAATAAGCAGCGTGTTTACTGATGGCTTTGCATAAGACGACACGATGAACAACTTATCAATATTGGCAAGAGGAGGACGTGTAAAGAAATTTTTACGTTCCTTTATTTTTTCCACGGTACCCTTTGTCACCATTGGTCGATATTTCGACAATATCGCCTGCAACCGGAGAAATATGTTCTTTTCTGAAAACACCGCGCGGCTTACATTCATATACCCGGTCGCCGGCTTCCACATAGCAGAAGCCGGCGACCGATCTTATTATTATACCTGTCAGGTTCAATTCAGACATACTCATCAATTACTGTCGCTGGCAGCCGGAGCCTTGGACGAGTCATCCTTGCTGGAGTCATCCTTACCGGAGTCGTCCTTTTTATCCTCCAGATAGCTCTTCTCGATATTATTCTTGGTGAGCTGTGCAGTACCCTTTTCAAGATCAATACTGTAAATAAGTGCGCCTTCCTTGGTTTCTCCCTTGTCATTCATAAATTTGATATTGACAATGGCACTGACTTTGGAATTCTTTGAGGATATATCAAACGACCACGGTGACTCAAGATCGTTGGCGTTGAATTCGGGAGTCTCGCTTACCTTAATGCCGCCGACAAAAACAGACAGCTGCATTTTCTTGTATTCATCCTTGAAATTCTTCGGCAGATCGCTGATAGTCAGCTTGTAATTGTACGAATATTCACCTGTGCTGACAACAAGATCAACCGAGGTACCCTTTGCAATAGTCGTATTTGAATGCGGATCAGGTGACTGATCGATAACTATATTCTTAGGCTTTGTGCTGTCCTCGCGCTTGATCTCACCAACGGTAAGACCGGCTTCCTCGATCTTTTTTCTTTGCAGTATCAAGGTCATATCCCTTTGTATCCGGATAAGAAACATACACTATCTCCGGCCCTAAGCTTACATAGACATCTATCTCGGTGCCTGCGGCAACAGTTCCGCCGCTCGGAGGATTGGTGGTTATAACATGACCTGATGCTATTTCTTTATCGGTCTTGTAAATTATATTCCAGTTGATACCCTTTTGCCTTGAGTGCCTGCTTGGCAGTGGTGAGGTCAAGGTTGATAGTTTCCGTATAGTCGCAAGCTCAGGTCCCGAGCTTACGACAAGCGTTATTGTCTGAGACTTCTTGATCTTTCTTCCGTCCTGCATGCTCTGGCTGAGTATCGTTCCGCGTTCCTCGTTTGATGCCTGATACTCTATTTTTGAATTTGTAGTCCGAATACTGTTCGGCAACCTGTTCATAATTCTGACCGGTCAGCTTGGGAACAATAAGGGTTTCTGTTTTGATACCCCAGTTGTACCATATGATAAGTCCGACAACTATAGCTGCAACAATAAACGCTGCGGCAACACCGGCAAGTATCGGTATAACCGGCGACTTTTCATCGTCTCCATCCTCGCTGTCGTCGGCTGTGACCGCCTGCTCAGTCGTGCTGTCGGCGGCAGGAGCATTCACGGCGTCAACAAACTTGGTCGGTTCATTATCAACAAAGTAGTTGTATTCGAACACCATATCGGGGCTTCTTCTGAATTCCTCAAGATCGCGCAGCATCTCCGCAGCCGATTTGTACCTTTTATTGATATCCTTCTGCATGGCGTGCATTGTTATCTGCTCAAGACCTACCGGTATGGAATTGTTGATATCCCTCGGCTTTACAGGCTCTTGCTGAAGCTGCATTATAGCGACCGAAACAGCACTTTCAGCCTCAAACGGCAGCCTGCCGGTCAGCATTTCGTAAAGCATAACACCGACAGAGTATATATCCGCCTTTTCGTCGGTCTGTTCACCGCGCGCCTGCTCCGGGCTGATGTAATGCACGGAACCGATCGCCTTGTCGGTCATGGTCTTGTGCTCGCTTCTTGCAAAGCGAGCAATACCGAAATCGGTGACTTTTATGGTGCCGTCAGGCAAAAGCATGATATTCTGAGGCTTTACGTCACGATGCACAATACCCTTGTCGTGTGCGTGCTGCAACGCGCGGAGGACCTGTATTGTAAGATATACCGCATCCTTCCAGCGCAGAGTTCCCGGCTTATTGATGTACTCCTTAAGGGTTATTCCGTCGACATACTCCATGACGATGTACTGTATCAGATCGCCGAAGCTGACATCGTAAACCTTGACAATGTTCGGGTGATTGAGGACAGCAATAGCCTTTGATTCGTTTTTGAAGCGTGTTATAAATTCCTCGTTGGAGGTAAATTCCTCCTTTAAGATTTTAACCGCAACGATCCTGTTCAATGCAGTCGTACGCCTTATAGACGACCGCCATACCGCCGACGCCTATAATCTCGCGTATCTCATACCTTCCGTCAAGCCGCTTTCCGACAAATTTATCCATGAATCAACATCCAATCTAAAATAATCTCGGCAAAAAATGCCTTATATATTTTTCAACAACGACTGCGGTTATATTGTCTCCGCCGCCGTTAGTATTGGCAAGTTCAATGAGGCTCGCCGCCGGATCCGGAACACCTTCATCGGCAAGTATAGCCTTTATCGCATCGGTCTCGGTAAAATTAGTAAGCCCGTCCGTGCAAATAAGGATCTTATCACCCTTCGAAAACTCTGCCACGGTAAAATCAACATTGACCGTTTCGTCAACACCGAGTGCCCTTGTTATAACGTTTTTCCTCGGGTGAAACCTGGCTTCCTCCTGCGACAGTTTACCGCTTTCTATCATCGACTGAACTATCGAATGATCGCGCGTGACCTGTGACAGCTCGCCATTTCTCAGTATATACGCCCTGCTGTCTCCGGCATGCGAAAAGAAGGCTGCGACCGGCGTTATGAGTGCCGCTACAATGGTAGTGCCCATCCCGGCAAGCTCACTGCTTTCGCGCGATTTGTCAAACACCCTCACATTTGCGGCGTTTACAGATGTTTCAAGCAGGTTCTTCACCGAATTTTCGCTCATATTGCTGCGGTAGCCCGATTTAAGCGATGCGGAAAAATAATCTACCGCCATACGGCTCGCTTACGTTTCCGCCGTTTGCACCGCCCATACCGTCGCAAACAACCGCCCAGACAGTACCGTCGTCAAACATGCCGTTGGCATATGCATCCTGGTTGTTGCTTCTGAGCAATCCTTTATCTGTATTGCAAAACACCTTCATTTTCCGCACCCCCCTTTTTGTTCAGTTCTGTTCTATTTCCCTGCCTCTGAGCTGCCCGCACGACGCGTCTATATCCGCACCGAGCGTCCTTCTTATCGTAGTATTGACGCCAAGGCTGCAAAGTAACTTACAAAAGTGCTCCAGCCTTTGTCTGTCCGGCTTTTTATAGGAATTTTCCTTTACGGGATTAGCCGGTATCAGATTCACATGGCACAGCATGCCGCGCATAAGCACCGCCAGCTGTTTTGCACATCTGTCGCTGTCGTTGACACCCTCTATCAAAGCGTATTCAAACGATATCCTGCGGCCGGTGACCGCAATATAATCCTTGCATGCCTTCATAAGGCTCTCAATGCCGAAACTGCGGTTTACCTTCATAATGGAGCTTCTGAGTTCGTCGTTCGGCGCATGCAGCGAGACGGACAGCGTTATCGGAAATTTATACTCCATAAGCTTATAAATGCCCGGCACCAATCCCGACGTTGACAGCGAGATGTGCCGCATGCCGATGTTCAGTCCCCTCTCGTCCGAAACGAGCTGCAAAAACCTTACAACATTATCAAAGTTATCAAGCGGTTCGCCCATTCCCATAAGCACGACGTTTGACACCCTGATACCCTTATCGCGTTCAGCCGACGTTATCTGCGCCAGCATTTCGGAAGCGGTAAGGTTTCTTGTAAGTCCGTAAAGACCGGTAGCGCAGAAGCTGCACCCCATACGGCAGCCGACCTGCGTCGAAATGCAGAGGGAGTAACCGTGGTTGTACTTCATGAGTACCGATTCAACTAATTCCCCATCATGCATTTCATAAAGATATTTTACAGTATCATCTATGACAGATTCAAGTCTTTTTTTGATATTTGCGGTTACAATATAGTAACCTTCTGCCAGTTTGGCTCTCAAAACCGCCGGAATGTTGGTCATTTCATCCCAATGTGTCACTCCCGACTGGAGCCATGAAAAAATTTGACCGGTTCTGAACGACGGCTGTCCGAGCGTTGAAACGACCGCCGACAGCTCGTCAAAGCTCATTGATCTAATATCAATCTTATTCACTTTAGTCCCTTTCCATGATACAAAAATAGAAACCGTCCGAACCGTCGGTCTGCGGCATAAGAAGCTTTTCGGTGATGACCTTAAATCTGCCGCCTTTTAAAAACTCTGATACTACCTGCCTGTTTTCCCTGTCGAAGACCGTGCAGGTCGAATACATTATCCTGCCGCCTTTTTTTAAGATATCCGGCTGAGGTCTCAAGTATTTTCAGCTGGAGCTTCGGCAGATCGTCATATTCCGAAATATTTCTGTATTTTATCTCGGGCTTACGTCTTATAACTCCAAGCCCGGAGCACGGTACGTCACAGATCACCCTGTCGAACTGCGGCAAAGACGGGTCAAACGCAGCCGCATCCGCCACTCTTGTCTTTATGCAGTCAAGGCAGAGCCGTTTTGCGCCGGAAGCTATAAGCCCCACGCGTTTTTCATATATATCGCAAGATACGACCGACCCATGAGCCGACAGATACTGTGCCGCCGAAAAAGCTTTTGCCGCCAGGCGCCGCGCAAACGTCGAGAATGTCCATACCGTCCGTTATCCCGAGCGGATACAGCTAACTGCGACGCTTTATCCTGAACGAAAAAGCACCCTTTTTCGAACTGTTCCGACGATAGCAATTCGCCGGCATTATCCGCATAAAATGCGCCGTAAGGCTTACATGGTGTGATCTCAATACCGCTGTTTTTTAAGGTCGGACAGCAGAGTGTCCATATCAGTAACGGCATTATTCACCCTGAAATATGTTTTGGGATTTTTAAGCGATTCGGCAAGGAAAGCATCGGCTGTCGCTTTGCCGTGATCCTTTACAAGGCAGTCATATACCTCTCCCGGGCACGAATATCTGACTGCCGGATCGTCGGAAGAATCAATAAATTGCAGAAGCTCATCCTTTTCAGCAGCTACCTTACGCAGCACTGCGTTCGCAAAGCCGACCGCAAAGCGCTGTTTGCTGTTCCTTATCAGCAGCACAGATTCATTTACCGCTGCAAACATAGGTACCTTTGTCCATAAAAAGCAGCTGATATATACCGGTTCTCAGCACCGAAAGCACAAACGGATGTATCTTTTTAAAGCTTCCGTTTATATATTTGCTGATGACGGCATCAAGAGTCAGCTTACGCTGCAATACGCCATAGACAAGCATAGTGGTAAATGCCGCGTCCTGCCTCGAAAGCTCACCGGTAGAAATGGCATATCCGGAAGCAAGATTTGAATAGCTGCCGCTTCGCTCCACGTCACAAAGCGCCGCTCCGGCAGCTTTTCTTGCATTGTTCATAAGAGCTTACCCACTTCGACCTGGTGACCGTTGAGCAGCGCCTTCGCGGTCATAGCACCCCTGCCCCTCCGGTCTTACTTCGGTTATCACAAGCGAAGTGCCGTCTGCACAGGCAACTGTAATGTTATCGCTGATGCTGTCACCGTGCCGGGCGCACTTTTTGTTTTTTCGCCTGTATGAGCGGAAAGTATTTTGACACGCTGACCGTCAAGCATAAAATACGCGGACGGCCACGGGGTGAATGCCCTTATCTGACAGTCGGTCTCATGAGCGGTCCTTTTAAAATCGACCAGTCCCATTTCCTTTTTTATTATCGGCGCATATGTCACACCGCTGTCAGGCTGTTTTACGGGCTTTAATGAGCCGCTTTCAAGTCCGCGGACGGTTTCTGTAAGCAATCCGGCGCCGATCACGGCAAGCCGGTCGTGCAGCGTCTCAAAGGTGTCGTCCGGCATTATGGCGGTGCGCTCGGTCAGCAGCATATCGCCGGTATCCATCCCCTCGTCCATAAGCATTGTCGTGACGCCAGTCTCGGTGTCACCGGAATATATAGCCCACTGTATGGGCGAAGCGCCCCTGTGCCTCGGAAGCAATGAAGCGTGCGCGTTTACGCAGCCGTACCGTGGGATGGAAAGTATTTCAGGCGGCAGTATCTTGCCATATGCCACGACGATTATTATATCGGGCGCAAGCTCCCTTATAATACTTATGACCTCCGGCTTTCTTACCGACTGCGGCTGATAGACATTTAAGCCTCTTTCCCTCGCAAACTGCTTTACGGGCGGCGGAGTAAGCACCATTTTCCTGCCCTGCGGTTTATCCGGTTGGGTAAAAACGCCTACAATATCATACTTTGCATCACACAGCTCTTTCAAAGCCGTAACGGCAAAGTCCGGCGTACCCATAAACAGTACCCTCATGCTGTCGCCCTCCTTTAAATTCAGTCTTTCCTTATTACCTTATCCTTAAAAAGTATTCCGTTTAAGTGATCTATCTCGTGGCAGAAGGCTCTGGCTTTTAGTCCCTCGCCGTCTATCGTGAAAGTGTTGCCGTTTCTGTCCTGCGCCTTGACCGTGACCTTCATTGGTCTTCTTGTCACGCCGTAATCACCGGGGCATGAAAGGCAGCCCTCGGTCTCCTCCTGCTCGCCTTCCTCATGGGTCACAACAGGGTTTACAAGTTCTATCAGTCCGTCGCCAACATCGACAACGCAAAGTCTTCTGAGTATTCCGACCTGGGGTGCGGCAAGACCGCAGCCGTCGGCTTCATACATGGTTTCCAGCCATGTCGTCAAGAAGCTGCCACAGCTTTTCGTCAAAATTGATGACGCTTCTTGATATCTTTCTCAGTGTGGGGTCTCCCTCTTTTACAATGTTTCTGGGTGCCATTTTGTTTTCTCCTTGAAAATTTCAAATCATATTATACTGTCCGGATTGACGTTTATATAGGCGCTGATCCTTTTGGAAAAGCCCGATGCCAGGAATTTTGAGTATACATCCGCGAGCATTTTCCTGGACCGCGCTGAGTTTTTATATTTTATTATCAGCTTATATCTGTACTGGGAATTTACCTTTGGCACGGCGGCAGCGGTCGGACCCTAAGGTGATTATTTTTATATCCTTATAATCATCCGTCACCGCAAATTTCAGAAGGTTCAAGAACTCCTTCGCGGCGTCCTCGGTCGTCCTTCTGTCCTCGCCGCTGAAACACGCTGCGGCAATATCGCAGTACGGCGGATATATCATAAGCCGCCTTGTCAGTATTTCAGATTCGTAAAGGAGACATAATCCTGCTGTGCCGCAAGCTTTATCAGATTACTGTCCGGCTCAGCCGTCTGTATAACGGCGACACCGGGACTGTCGCCCCTTCCGGAGCGTCCTACCACCTGCGTCAGCAGAGAAAATGTACGCTCATAGCTTCTGAAATCGCTGCTGTGCAGCGATGAATCGGCATTTAAAAACACCCACGACGGTAACATGCGGAAAATCCAGCCCCTTTGCCACCATCTGCGTTCCGAGCAGGATATCAAATTTCTTTTCGGCAAATGCCGAAAGATTTTTTTCGTAATCGTTCCTTGTCATGGTGCTGTCGGCATCCATCCTCAGCACCCTTGCACCTTTGAAAAGAGCGTTCAGCTCGGCTTCCGCCTTCTGAGTTCCTATTCCTGTATACTTCATATTTTTGCAGCCGCAGACCGGGCATGTCTCGGTAAACGGGACAGACCTTCCGCAGTAATGACACATAAGCCGGTTGTTTGCGGAATGGTATGTCATGGATATCGAGCAGCTGTCGCATGTCATGACATGTCCGCACGACGGGCACGAAACATATGTGTTGTAGCCTCTGCGGTTCAGCAGGAGTATAGCCTGATTGCCGTTGTCAAGCGCTTCTGTAACACGTTCGTAAAGCGCGGTGCCTACTATCCCACCGACAAGAATCGCCGGATCCCTTCTTGTATCGGCTATCTCGACCTCGGGAATCGAAGCGCTGCCGTACCTTTTTGTAAGTCTTAAAAGCAGATATTTGCCTGCAAGCGCTCTGCTGTAGCTTTCAAATGATGGAGTTGCCGACGAAAGCAGCAGCAGTCCTCCGCTTTCCGCCACGCGGTATCTTGCAATATCACGGGCATGAAAATGCGGCGACATTTCCGATTTATAGGTATGCTCATGCTCCTCATCCATTATTATGAGCCCGACATCCGAAAACGGTGCAAAACCGGCTGAACGAGTGCCTACGGCAACTATAGCCTCACCGCGCTTTATGCGTTTCCATTCGTCAAGCCGCTGTCCCTGTGACATGGCGCTGTGAAATACAGCCACCTTGCCGCCGAAACGCCGGTGGAATACCGCAAGCGTCTGCGGTGTGAGCGCGATTTCCGGCACCATAACTAGAACGCCCCTGCCGCTGTCAGCGACCGTTTCGCACAGCCTTAAAAACACCTGCGTCTTACCCGAACCGGTTATTCCGAAAAGCAGCGCAGTCCTGCCGACAGGGTCATTATAGGCGTCAAGCAGCCGATCGTACGCGGCGTTTTGTTCCTCGGTCAGCACTATTTTCTTGCGTTCCTTTGAATCGACGCCGGAGTACGGATTGCGGTAGTATTCCTGCTCAAAGACCTCTGCCAGTCCCTTTTGACAAGTGATGAAGCTACCGCTGAGGTAAGTCCGGTAAAATAGCACAGCTCCTTTAAAGAGCAGCATCCTACCTCCGACAGCACAGACACAGCCTGCTTCTGCTTTGGCGTCAATTTAGGCTGCACTTGTGACACCGCTTCGGTGACCCGTATCATTTTCTGACTTGCGTCGCCGACGCCTCTTACAGCCTCGCCCGATCTTATGACAGCACCTTTTTGCACAAAGCTTTTTCAATCACATCGCTTTGCGATGTGAGCGACAAAGCCGAAAGCACGGTCTCCTTTGACAAAGGGGCACCTACCGACCGCATATAGTCAACGACCTGTTTTTGCGTGGCGTCAAGCTTAGGATACAGAGCCTCCACCGACTCGCTCAGCGAAAACGACAGCTTAACCTTAAAATTGATACCCGGCGGCAGCAGCACCCTTTATGGCGCTGTACCATGTGCAAAATGTATGTTCCCTTATATAAGCGGCAAGAGCCAGCATTTTATCGGTCAGCACCGGTTCCGTGTCAAGGACATCAATTATATATTTCATCCTCGGCGACACTGCGTCTTCACGCAGCTTTACTATCATACCGGTCTTTTTCGAGTTGCCTGCACCGAACGGCACAAGCGCACGCGACCCCGTCAGCGCTTTGCCGACGAGGTGAGCAGGCACAATATAATCAAACAGCCTGTCTATTGTAATAACAGACTGATCGACCGCAACACTGGCGATAATGGTCCTTTCCGCTTCGGGCTGCATGATACTTAAGCCTTGGGATCGTCCTTGTCGTCAACATCGGCGGCAAGCTCATTCATTGCCAATGTGACCGGCTTTTTCGGTTATGATCTGACCCTCGTCAGATGCCTTTTAATCTCACGCGCCTTTTTGGCAACGTCAAGCACCAGCTTGTAACGGCTGTCTGAATGTCTGATAAGTTTTCCGATAGCAGGATTTAACATGATATACTCCGTTTCTGCCGCAGCAAAGCGGCGTTAAAGTTAAAAAATTCGGTATGCACCGCGATGTACGCAGGCGTTCCGATCTTATTATACCGTAAATATCGTTGACGGCATCTGACAGGACATCGTTCGTAACGATGTAATCGTATTCAGCCGCACGTCCTATCTCCGCAACCGCCTGATCAAGCCTCGCCTTTACGACTTCCTCCGACTCGGTCCCTCTGCCCTCAAGACGCTTTTTGAGCACCTCGAACGACGGCGGCATTATAAATATGCTGAAACAGTCGCTGCACTTTTTCCTTACGTTTGCAGCGCCGTTTACATCAACCTCAAGCACGATCTCACCGCCTCTTTCGATGCAGCTTTCGACCGGCTGACGCGGCGTACCGTAAAAGTTTCCACAATACTCATTATATTCAAGCAGCATGTCGTTATCAATCATGCTTTTAAACTGTTCGCGTGAAATGAAATTGTATTTCTGCCCGTTCACCTCGCCGGGGCGCATCGAGCGCGATACCGACGAAATTGAAAACTCAAGCTCCGGCATTTTTTTGAAAAAGCTCGGTCAGCACCGTATCCTTCCCCCTGAACCTGACGGACCCGATATTATGATAAGCGTGCCTTTATTCATCGTCGTACACCTCATTTTCCGCCGCATCATCGTCATTAAGACGGGCGGCTACGGTCTCAGACTGGAGATATGTCAGCACTATAAGGTCACTGTCGGTTATTATAACCGCCCTTGTTCTTCTGCCGTGCGTGGCATCTATAAGTGTCCCTTTTCCTTGGCGTTCTGGATTATTCGTTTTATAGGCGCGGATTCCGGACTTACGATGGCAACAAGACGGGATGCCGATATCATATTTCCGAAGCCGATGTTTATAAGTTTCAAGAAGTAAAACCCTTCACACAAGAATTGATACCTGTTATTCTATGTTCTGTATCTGTTCCCTTATTTTTTCGATCTCGGATTTCATATCAACGACCACACGCGATATATCGATATCCTGACATTTAGAGCCTATCGTGTTGGTCTCGCGGTTCATCTCCTGCACGATAAAATCAAGCTTTTTTTACCTATAGGTCCTGCCGCTTTGAACATTTCATTCAGATGGGCGATATGACTGCGGAGCCTTACCGTCTCCTCATCAACCGCTATTTTATCGGCAAATAACGCAGTTTCGGTAAGCACCCTCTGCTCATCTACCGATGCCGACTGCAGCAGCTCCTTTATGCGGTTTTCAAGCCTTTCACGGTACAAAACCACCGTTTCGGGCGAACGCTTTTCGACAATCTCAACAAACTGCAGTATGTTTTCGGATTTTGAGATAACGTCCGCGGCAAGCCGCGCACCCTCGGTCTCTCTCGCCGCTATAAACGCGTCAACAGCGTCACTTGCGGCGGAAAGAATAATATTTCCGGTCGCTTCCTCGTCAAGTTGTCCCGATGTTACGGTAAGAACGCCGCTTACAGCCGCAACGGCAGTAGCCGAAACGTCGTCTGACACATTATACTTTTCGGCGATCGACCGCATTGCATTTACAACGCTTTCGGCAAGAGCCTCGTTGACCGTTACGGTCTCGGTCGATACAGCACCGCGTTCAAACGAAAGGAAAACATCTACCTTTCCGCGTGCGATGCGGCTTTGCAGGTAAGATTTGAGCTTGTCCTCAAAAAGGAAAACTGCCTCGGCGCCTTAATCGAACATTCAAAAACCTGTGGTTGACCGATTTCAGTTCAACCGTTACTGTCATATTACCGTCAGAGGCTGTGCCCCTGCCGTATCCGGTCATGCTTCTTACCATAAACGATCTCCAAAACTATAAATTTCTATACTGTATTATTGTATCAAAGAACGCGTTAAAAGTCAATAAATTTGGCAAAAAACAGGTATGATACATTAAAAATGTTGACAGACATGTTAAGTCATTTTATAATTTTACAAAGAAACGGAGTGAAATGATATGACTGTTACAGAATATATAAACGAAAATCTTCCGAAAACCGTAAAGTACAATCCGCAGGGCGACGGGACCCTTATTGGACTCCCGTTCAGATATACCGTTCCCTGCCCCGATGAAATGTTTCTTGAAATGTATTACTGGGATACATATTTCACAAACACGGGACTGATCGCAACCGGTAACCTCCGGCTTGCCAAAAGCAATGTGGACAATATGCTGTATCTCGTAAACAAATACGGATTCATGCCTAACGGAAACAGAACCTATTACCTGACAAGGTCGCAGCCGCCTTTTTCTTTTTATGGCAGTAAGCGATATTTTTTGAAGAGACAGGCGATAAAGAGTGGCTGTCGTCAGCCTACGATACGCTTTCTAAGGAATACGACTACTGGCAGTCCGAGCATATGACCCCTGACGGTCTTAATTTTTACGGGAACCGTGAGATAAATGACCAAAGCCGCATAGATGCTCTCTGCAAATACTATTCTTCACGGGTAAAGTGCAATACTGAAGGCATCAGCCCCGACCTGAAGCTCAGATACGCGCACTGCATGATGGCTTTTGCCGAAAGCGGATGGGACTACACCTCGCGCTTCGGCGATAACGCCAGATATTATGAACCGGTCTGTCTGAATTCCCTGCTTTGGGGACTTGAAAACAAAATGGCTGCTTTCAGCAGGATACTCGGACGCGGCGATGAGGAGAAGTGGTCTGCACTTGCCGACAGCAGAAAGCAGAAAATGGAGCGCCTTATGTACGACAAGGGACGCGGCATAATGCTTGACCGCAGCTTTTCCGACGGTCATCTCAGTCCTGTCCTTTCGGTCGCGTCGTTCTATCCGCTTTTGTCGGCATGAAGGAAAGACCTGACGGCGAAATAAATGCCCTCAAAGAGCTTATACTTCCCTACGGCGTCGCCGCAACGAACAACTCAGATGCGGTACACGGCTACCAGTGGGACTATCCGCATGTATGGGCACCGCTGCAATATGTAGCATACAAAGCATTTAAAAACTGCGGCTGTGACGATATTGCGAACGAAATAAAGGACAAATACATTGCTCTTATAGAGACAAACTTCGAAAAAACGGGCAGGCTGTGGGAAAAATACAACGGCAGCACCGGTGAAGTGGCAAACGAGGACTACAACGCCCCTGCGATGCTCGGCTGGACGGCAGGAGTTTATATGTATTTCAAAACAAGATAAAAAAGCATCCCGGCAGACATCGCAATTCTGTCGGGATGTTTAGTTTTAGGCTTCAATTTTTACATACTTGGCAGTGACAAAGCCTTTTTCGCGGATACCGTCAATAACGCTGCCGAGCACACTTGCATTTGTCTTTGATACCGCATGTATAAGATAGACCGCGCCGCCGTGCGCGTCTTTTATCATTTTATTTTTAGCAAAAGGTCGGGTCGGGCTGATTGGCAGTGTCCCAGTCCTTGTAGGCGAAGCTCCAGTTCATGGTCTGGTACCCGAGGCTTTGGGCAACTGCGAGAGACCGTTCGGAATACTCGCCCATGGGCGGTCTGAAGAGGAACATTTCGTAGCCGTATTTTTCCTTTATGTAATCATGCATACCGGTGATCTCCTCACGCATCTGTTCGACGTTCAAGGTCGGCATTGATTTGTGATGCACTGAGTGATTACCGAGCACGTGCCCCTCGTCGATTATTCTTTTGACTATATCAGGTGACGATTTGCAGTATTCCATAGTCACAAAGAATATCCCCTTTGCGTTTTTTCTCGGCAAGGGTATCAAGTATTTTGGCGGTGTATCCGTTTTCATATCCGAGGTCAAAGGTCAGGAAAAACATACTCTGATTTGGGCGCTATAAACACCGCTCCGTATTTACCGTATTTCTGCTGCGCGCCGGTAGCACCGGTCGGGCGGTTATCGGCGTCCTTGTTAAGCCCGTGACCATAGCCGTTTTTGGTGTTGTCAAGCTGCATGAGCTGTTCATCGGTGTAATCGGCTTTTATAAACGGCACGCCGCTCTCGGGAATGTTCTGCGGTATATCCGGTTTTGCAGCTTCCGTATTATCGGGCTGCGGTTGACTGTCGCCGGCAGATGCGGCACTTGTCGTGTCAGGCACCAAAGAGGTCTCATCGTTTGACGACTGATCCGTGACCACAGTATCGGCGGACGACACGTCGGTATTAACAGAGCCGGTATCAGAAACAAATGATGAGGTGTTTTTATTATTACATCCGCACAGTGCCATAATAAAGCAAGCGACAAGCACGGTACACAGCAGTTTTTTCATTTGAAACGCCCCCTACATCAAATAATATATTATAGTTTTTGTCCCTTAATTCTTACGTTTTTATGTTACCATACATGACGGTTACAATCAAGGGCAGTAATGTGTCAATATTGTTACTTTAATTTTAGGAGCAGCTGTAGTATAATATACAAAACAACTCTCACTAGGGAGGCTGTACATGAAGCTAAAAGTCGCACTGATGAATGACTCGTTTCCTCCTATAATCGACGGCGTAGCCAATACTGTCAAGAACTATGCCGATATAATAAACGAAAAATACGGTGAACCGCTTGTAATAACACCGAGATATCCGGGGATCATAACCGAGCACCATTACAAGGTGCTGAGATATTCGTCCGTAAACTTTTTTCGGGCGGCTGCCATACAGGGTCGGGAATCCCGTTTCACCGTCGGTTATTTATTCGATATTCAAGCGAAAAGCCGGACCTTCTTGCATGTTCACTGTCCGTTTGCATCGATGTCGCTCGCAAGAAGTATAAACGCGTCGGAATTCATGAAGGAGCATATACCGGTCGTTTTCACATACCACACAAAGTTCAGCGTTGATATAGGCAAATATGTATCCAGCCGCCCAATGAAGGCGGTGGCGCAGAGGTATGTTCTCAGCAATATCAATTATGCCGATGAGGTGTGGGTAGTATCCGAGGGCGCCGGCAGAGACCTTTGCGGAGTTCGGGTATACCGGCGAATATCTTGTCATGCCGAACGGTACCGATTTTCCGCATGAGAGAGCCTCTGATGAAAGAATAAGACAAATAAACTTTTTATACGACCTGCCAAAAGACGGACCAATGTTTCTGTTTGTCGGGCGCATGATGTGGTATAAAAATCTCAGACTGATACTTGATTCTCTTAAAAAACTGGCTGACTCTGATCCCAAATTTTCAGCCGTGTTTGTCGGCGACGGCGGAGATAAAATGAAATAGTAGCGTACGCAAAGCAACTGGGACTTGGCGACCGATGTCTTTTTTTGGTGCTGTCACCAACCGTGAAAAGATCAGGGCGTTTTTCAGCCGTGCCGATCTTTTGCTTTTTCCTCGACGTATGACACCAACGGGCTTGTCGTAGGGAAGCCGCCGCCTGCGACTGCGCCGCTCTGCTTGTAAAGGGAAGCTGTGCGGCTGAGGGCGTCGAGGACGGAGTGTCCGGTCTGTTGGCTGAGGAAAACGCCGACAGCTGCGCCGAAAAAGCTGGCTGCACTATTAAGGTCGGGCAATTTCAAAGAGCTTGGCAAAGGCGCCGGCAATAATATTTATTATTCGTGGGATGAGGCTGTCAAAAAGGCGTGGGACCGCTATGAGGTCATCCTTGAAAACAAAGAGCGCAAAAGGAAAGCAACGTGAACGATCGGACGCAAAAGCACACAAAATAGTACCAAACAGTATTAACTACCTGGCAGCAAAGTATTTGCCTTCGCTGCCGGGTAGTTTCGTTTGACGGCAAATTTTAGTTTATCTGCGTAATGAAATATTGACAGACTGAGCCGAACGAGCCCCCCAGTGTCGTTCCTAAACAACAAATAGCAGTATTGAAAACACGCGGAACGACATATAGGTCGTTCCATACAAAAATTCAATTAGCCATTTGTTTTTTGTACACCTATAAACTAAAATTTACAAAACAATGGTGACAATAAAAAACGGTGGAGCAAAGCCCCCACCAAACAATGTAAATCGTTTTTTAATTTATCCCGAAACGACCTTTGAATTTTCAACTTTCAATTTTAAAATATATCTTATTTTGTCCTGCTTGATATATAGCTGCACTTACATTCGTACTTCTGTTTACCCTCGGTAACGGTCGCGGTATAGCCCATGCCGCTTCCGGCATAATTGCCGTCTTTGTCGATATCGTAATAAAACTCGCAGTCATTTCCGATGGTAAAGCTGCTTTCGGTATCAAGCCCGAAGTTACCGAACGAGCCTATAACGGCGTCGCTGAGCGAGCTGCTGTCATATGTAAAATATATCCTTTTTACATTATCGACGTTTTCCGACCTCACGCCCGAAACAAAAGTAAGATCCGCCGAGCCCCCTGTCACCATCGAAATAAAAATAATCCACGGCTTCGTCCTGCGACAGTTCTTCCTCTGCGCTTACGTCATTTTCCGAATATTTCACCGTGTAGCCGTCATAATCAATTATGCGCGAACCAAGTTCGGTCTGCACGCCAACCTTATATACGACATCTACATTGATCGAAAACGTAAACAGCCCGTCCTTATCTGTATCATAATTTGCAACTACATTATTTTCATAAAGGTACTGATTGAACGGCATTTCTATCTTAAGCGATATATCAAAGCTTCCGTTATCAGCCACAAGAATATCATCGGTAGACTTTACTACTTCCCAGAACAGCGGCACACTGCCTATTGCCTTGTAATCGCCTGCATTTATGGGCGGCGATACAATCACGCTGCCGGAAGTATCGTAATCGGTATTTGCCGTGAGCGAGAGAGTCTCGCTGTCGCTGCCGCAGTCGAACTGAGCGGTAACGATTTCATACTTTATTTTTTCATCGCCAGTAATGACGATCTCAAATGTACAGTCGGTCGCCTTAGCGCTTTCAGTGTACATTTCCGTCACTGCCAGAAACATCTCGTCTACAGCCGACAGCGATTTTTCATCCGGCCCCGACATGTTGATTATAACATTACTGCCAGACTTTTTTGCATCAACCACCGAAAATCCCGAAGGACTTAAGTCCTCCGTATCTCCGGATAAGATGTTATCGAGAAAAGCCGAAAAGCTGTCGGCGTCTTCTGTCGAACGGTACAGAATATGATCGGCTGTTTCATCGCCGATATTGAAATAAAGCTCTCCGCCGGTATAGATAACCGACGTTTTCGATAGGTCTCCCCCTTGTCGATGGTTTGATTTATATAATAATCAGAATAACTGTCTTTATCGCGTATATATGATGCATCCGACGCTATGGTGTCATTGGTCGTCACATTAAACCTTTTGTGTGTCACTGATATATTGGATGACGCGCTCATAGCCGCAGTTTCCGACATGTTTTCCGATGCCTTGTCAAATATTTGCGTAATTGATTCCATTTTGCTGAGTCTTTTGAATTTGCATCCGGAAAAACTGCAGATAATAACAGCAAAAACCAAGGCAAGTGATATAACAGAGTGCACGGATTTTTTAGTATTCATATCTCTACCCCTTAATGTAATTAGCAGCGCCGCACTGCTTTTTTATTAATTCTACCATATTATGTGCCGATTTTCAAGATGATACTTTAGCGATGTACCTTTATGACCCTGAGTTTTTTGCCGAGGCGCTTTGAAAACTCTATTGTAGATTTGGTGCCTCTGCTCTCCCCGTCCCAGAAGCAGATGACGAGGTCAGCCTCGATCACCATTTCCCTGTTTCTTATTATGCCTGCCGACCTGCCGTAGCGTTTCCAGTCCGGCAGGTGTTTTTCTATTTTATAGCCGTTTTCGGCGGCATACCTTTCGCCTAACATATCCGCTCCCCGCGCTCCGCCCGAAATAACGATTATATCACTGTCAGATACCGATTCCAGACATTTGTTTATATATCTGCACGCCTCACCGTAATCTGTATATCCCCGGCTTCCGGCTATTAAAACCCTCACTTAATTTTACCGTCCCCTGTATATGGGGATTATATCCCCTTAATAATTCGGATTATAATCCCCATAATATGTTTTTGCCAAGGGGCGTATAATCAATGATAGTTTTTGACAGGCTGTGGATAACCATGAAGAATAAAGGTATATCCACCTATATACTGCGCGAAGCATGCGGAATAGACAGCAAGACCATACGCAGACTCCGTGCCAACGAAAATATTGAGACCAAGACCCTCGATAAGCTGTGCAGTGCGCTTGACTGCCGCATTGAGGATATCATTGAATATAAGCCGTGAAATATCCGGCTACACCTTTATGACCCTGAGCTTTTTGCCGAGGCGCTTTGAAAACTCTATTGTAGATTTGGTGCCCCTGCTCTCCCCGTCCCAGAAGCAAATGACGAGGTCAGCCTCGATCACCATTTCCCTGTTTCTTATTATACCTGCCGACCTGCCGTAGCGTTTCCAGTCCGGCAGGTGTTTTTCTATTTTATAGCCGTTTTCGGCGGCATACCTTTCACCCAGCATATCAGCGCCGCACGCTCCGCCCGAAATAACGATTATATCACTGTCAGATACCGATTCCAGACATTTGTTTATATGTCTGCACGCCTCACCGTAATCTGTATATCCCCGGCTTCCGGCAATCAGCAATTTTATCCTCATCTTCATCACCAAGAATATTTTACTATTGTTTGATAGTAAATTCAATACTATCTTTTGATAGTACATATACTAAAAAGCAGAGGTGAGTATATGTACTATAAAAGATTGAGGGACTTAAGAGAGGACAAGGATCTTGCACAAAAAGGAAGTTGCGGCACATCTTGGCATAGATCAGAGAGTATACAGCAATTATGAAACCGGCAAGCGCGAGATACCGGTGCATCTCATAATAAAGCTCGCAAAGTTTTATAATACATCCACCGATTACATTTTAGAGCTGAGGGACGATATGTGAAAACAGCATCGGAACTGTTATAATACCAACAATCTATATAGTCTATTTATAGTCTATACAGTATCATATATAGCCTACCCTGTCAAGAATAATATTATAAAATTATTGTAATATTTAAGCACGACAGGTGATATATGTGACTACATATGAAGCGGTAAAATTAAGGATCCTTAAGCTCTGCGAGGAAAAGCACATGACAATAAATAAATTGGCTACCGAGTCGGCGGTGGCTCCTTCCTCGATAAAAAATATTCTATACGGCAAAAACACAAATCCGGGAATTGTCACATTAAAGCTTCTATGTGACGGCTTCGGTATCACGATTTATGACTTTTTTGATTCCGATGAGTTTAAAAACCTCGATCAGGAGATCAGATAGTAAGCATAAAAAAAGGTACGCAGAACTATCTGCATACCTTTTGTGCTGTTACGTTGTATTATTTAAAATTTCATCTTGCTTATAAGTGTTTTTCACTCATATCATATTTTAGAAATATCTTTTCAGCAGTCCTTCGAACGCTCTGCCGTGCCGTGCTTCATCCTTCGCCATTTCATGCAATGTGTCATGTATAGCGTCAAGATCGTTTTTCTTTGCGAGCTTTGCCAGCTCAAACTTTCCGGCACATGCGCCGTTTTCGGCATTAACACGCATTTCAAGGTTTGTTTTGGTGGAATCGGTCACGACCTCACCGAGCAGCTCGGCGAACTTCGCCGCATGCCCAGCCTCTTCATAGGCTGCCTTTTCCCAGTAAAGACCTATTTCCGGATAGCCTTCCCTGTGGGCGACCCTCGCCATGGCGAGATACATACCAACCTCGGTACATTCGCCGCTGAAATTGGCACGGAGACCTTCAAGCAGTTCAGCCGGGATGTCACTCTTTTTGCAACGCCGACAACATGCTCTGTTGCCCACGCGTTATCTTCTTCAACAACCTCTACAAACTTCTCACCCGGCACGCCGCAGACAGGACATTTGTCCGGACGGACATCGCTTTCAACTATTTCGCCGCAAACGGTACATCTCCACTTTTTCATTTTTCAACGCTCCTTTTATTATCTTGTGCCTTTGCACAACTAAATTCTATCACCTTTCCTTCATTAATTCAACCGAGAAACGCTAAAATTCAAAGTCCCTTAACAATTATTAAAGAATTATACATATTAGTCCGCTGCAGCCTTCGTTTATCACCCTTTCAAGCGTTTCCTGCAGCCTCATTCTCGCGTCAGCCGGCATCCGTGCCAGCTTGGTGTGAAGCCCCTCGTTCACAAGCTCATGCAGCGATTTTCCGAAAATGTTGGAGTCCCAGATCTTTGTCGGATCCTCCTTTGAATTCGTCGAGCAGATACATGACAAGATCCTCGCTCTGCTTTTCCGAACCGACTATCGGCGAGACCTCGGTGGTGATATTGGCTTTCATCATGTGTATCGACGGTGCCGATGCACGCAGCCTTACGCCGTATCTGCCGCCCTGCCTTACTATTTCGGGTTCCTGCAGGGTGAGTTCGTTTATCTCCGGCATAACTATGCCGTAGCCGGTCGCCTCGACCTCGTCGAGCGCGTTTTTGAAGCGGTAATATTCACGCTTGATAGCCGAAAATTCGATTATTTCCTTCATGAGCTGCTGCTCGTTGCTTATCTCTATTCCGGTTGACTCTTTGAGCACATCGTAGAACAGCTTTGCGGTCTACCTCAGCCGAGACGCATGCGCTTCCACTTCCGAGATCGACATTAAGTACAGAGGTATGATCTATATTTTCGCAGTCGCACAGCCGTTCTACAAATCCGTTTATATCGGCAACACGCTTTATATCAGCCGCCGCAGTCATTACTGCGGAATACAGCTGCTTTTGCCGCCAGTGCTCGCCGTCAAGCGCGGTTATCCACATCGGCAGATGAATTTTGATTTCCTTACCGGAAACTCATAAAGGAGTTCGGAAAGTATATCTCTTATATCGTCCTCGCTAAGTTCCAGACAGTTTACCGTTTTTGCGGCGACATTGTATTTTTCCGAAATTTCCCGTGCCACAGCCTTCGCCTCGTCGGACTCCGGGTACATGCTGTTTACAAGAACTATAAACGGCTTATCAATGCTTATAAGCTCGTTTATGACCCTTTCCTCCGCCTCGGCATATTCGCTGCGCGGTATTTTCGCTGATGCTGCCGTCGGTCGTTATAACAAGTCCTATCGTGGAATGTTCTGTTATTACCTTTTTAGTTCCGAACTCCGCCGCCATGTTAAAGGGTACCGGCTGTTCAAACCATGGCGTCATTACCATGCGCGGATCGTCATTTTCTATGTATCCGAGCGAGCTCGGTACGATATAACCGACGCAGTCTATAAGCCTTTACGTTCATACCGATGTTGTCACCGAGCGTAATGCTGACGCCCTTTTCAGGTACAAATTTCGGCTCGGTAGTCATTATTGTCCTGCCGCCGGCAGACTGCGGCAGCTCATCATTCGCACGCTCTCGCGAGTATTCGCTTTTCAATGTTAGGGATAACAAGTGTGTCCATGAATTTTTTGATGAAGGTGGATTTTCCGGTTCTGACCGGTCCCACAACGCCTATGTAGATATCTCCGCCGGTGCGGTCTGCGATATCCTTATATATCTCAGTGTTCGTCATAGCAGCTCCTCCGATTTTTCTTTTTCTTATGCTGATTCATAATATGCCGGAAGTTGCGCCGTTATGACGGACAAATTAATATTGAAATAACAACTTATGTGACTTGACAAAGTTTACTTGAAATGTTATATTAAGTTAGGCTGGTGAGAGAAACAAATACTAGTTTATCGCTATATGATATGGGCATGAAAAGCGGCGGGAGTGGGGCTTCCGCCCTACGATGTACCAATTAGTTTTTATGCTTATTATGGGAAAGAAACAACACACGGCTTGTTTGGCTCAGTCCGACAATAAATCATGTAATTACTTAACGCCACTAATCCTCCCGATGCCCTAAAGGGAGGTGGATTTGCCGAAGGCAAAGACGGAGGGGCAGAAAATGGACAGAGTTTTCATCAATACCGATGATATACTGAAATTTGTTGAACATTCGCTTATGAGCGACCGGACCGATCTTTTATACGACGACACAAGCATCAAGGAGCCCGATCTGTTCCCGACAGCAGCCGAATGTGAAGCGTCATACCCCAATCCAAGCGGTTATTCCACCGGCATGGAGGACAGCAATTTGAGCGGCGGTTCAATGCTTGAAGCGCTGATACTCCTGTATAATGCTTATGCCGATCAAAACACCGCAGGGCTTGCAAAAAAGAATCGCAAACGGTCTTTTTGAAATGCGCCGAGCAAGGCACAGACGGCTTTTTGCCGCGATCTGTTAGTCCTGTCGACTCGAAAAGCCATTATAAAGACTCCTCGCGCGATCAGTACACAATTTTTATTTACGGTATGCACCGCTATCTCAATTCAAGCTTTGCACCGAAAAGGACAAAGACCGAATCTGCCGTGCCGCCTTGAATATCGCGAAAAGAGCGGGAGCGAAACGTTTGCCCCGACACGGATTTTGACATGCTGCAGGAGGACGGGAGTCCCTCTCTTGTCACCAAGCTGTGGGGAGAATCCTTAGGCAATCATGAAGTGATGCGCCTGCCTATGATATATATGTTTGCGTATGAGATAAGCGGCGACAGCCACTGGCTCGGCAAATATGAAGGCATTATTGACGAAGCACTTGACCGCTCGCTGCCGATGGCAAGGTACTGGCACCTTTATGCGCTCCAGCAAATGCAGGTGTCAACCCTTCTGTGCTATGAGCTTGACAAAGACAAGGCGCGGAAAACAAGGTTGCTCGGAATAATGGAAGCCGTCGCAAAATACGCCGAAGGTATGGCGTCAGGGCTGTTTTCAAAGCTTCGGGACAGCGCCTTTTACAATATGCCGCAAAAGAGCTTTCGTCTCTGCAGTCCCGGCGAAAACAAAGGATATAAAGCAATGGGCATGCCTTGTATTAATCCTTTGCATGATGACGCCGACGACTATTTTTGTCTTGAGGACTTAGCCGATGTGCTGCTTGTCCCGGCACTGGCACCGGGCTATACACCGTGCGACATGACGGTTGAACTCTTTTTAAAGGCATATTCCCCTGATCGACCTTAAGACCCACGGACGGAATCTGCCGATATATTTCCTTGACGCATACTGCGTATATCGCTTTAGGCTGACTAGAGTCGAACTCCGCACGCCTTAAAAGCGGAAAAATCCCGGTTTTTATTGTGTCGAATCTTGAAATACGCCAGTATATCTGCGCTTCTCCACTTCAAAACACGAAATTTTTCTTTTTTAAGGTCGGAGAGTTTCTGCCGGCGAATTTTTAGGCAGCGAAGCGCGAGATTGCCCGTAAGGCTGGCGCCTACGGGTAATAAGCGCAAAGCTGCATGAACAAATGCGGCGAGCGAAACCGTACGGTGTTCGGCTCTTGTCAGCCTAAACAATAAAAATTTGCATTAAAACGGAGGGTATCATAATGTGGGAAGGCTACTGCCTTAAAGGGCTTCGTGCCGACAAACCGGATATAGAATGGCATGAGGTGCATGAAAAGCCGTTTTCGATCCACGGTCTTTTATGCAAGGATGCATTAACAAGAATGTCTGATGAGGATTCGTCAAAGGTCAGTCCTGCCGTGCACGCCGGCAGCGCCTCTCCGGCAGGCGGTCGTATAAGATTTGCGACCGATTCGCCTTATATAGCAATAAAAGCCGACGTTTCGGCGTATGACAACGGCAGTCCGCATGTCACAAGGCTTGCTTACACCGGCTTTGATATTTACGTTTCTGACGGCGTCAGGCAGCAGTACTGCGGCTCCTTTTATCCGCCCATAGACTGCGAGGAATATGTCGAAGGAATAAAAGACGTTGGCTGCGACGGCATTCGTGAATTCACGGTCAATCTGCCGCTTGCAAGAGCCGTAAAAGCACTTCATATCGGCATAATGAAAGGCTCGGTTTTAAAAAGAGCACTCTGAATACAGGCACCCTGTTCCGGTCGCATTCTACGGCTCATCGATAACGCAGGGCTTTGCGGCGTCAAGACCCGGCACTGCATATGAAAGCTTCATATCAAGAAAATACGATTGCGATTACTATAATTTCGGCTACTCCGGTAACTGCCGCGGCGAGCTTGCAATGGCTGATTTCTTGGGTCGGCTTGATATCAGTCTGCTTGTCCTTGATTACGACCACAACGCACCTGACACCGACAATTTAAAGGCAACGCACGAGCCGTTTTTCAAAAGATTCAGAGAGCTGAAGCCGGATCTTCCGGTAATAATGGTCACAAAGCCTGACGGCAGGCTGCTTGGCGCGGATCGCGACCGCCGCAGCGTGATAATGAACACATATCTGAATGCCAAAAGTCTTGGCGACGAAAATGTATATTTTATAGACGGATATTCGTTCTTTCCGGATGATTTGCGGTTTGACTGCACCGTTGACGGCTGCCATCCGAACGATCTCGGAATGTACATGATGGCTGATAAAATAGGCGCTGTTATCGGGCATTTGCTCGGCAAATAGCCATAGTCCGTTATGAATTAAAACAGCAAATTAAGGTTTCCAAGTTGAGTGTACCTAAAAAGCCGGCAGGGAATATTCTTCCCTGCCGGCTCAGTCTGTCGATAAGCCTCAAAGTCTACTCTTTCGTCGGTTATGCTGCATTTTCTGTTTTTCCGCTGACATGCGCGGCGGAAAAACACCTTGTAAGCGAAAAACCGCAGAATATAGCGGTTTTTCAAGGACACTGGGGTGGTATTGGCGGGGATAGAGCGAAGTCCGAAAATCTTTGATTTTCGAGCGAGCGGCATTCCGTCCAAAAGCGTGTCGACTTTTTCGACACGCTCAGCCGGCAGGGAATATTCTTCCCTGCCGGCTCGTTTTGTAATTATGCACATTATCAATAATCATCCAGAAAGCTATGTTTTACTCCGTCCTTTTTATGGGCTATTACCGTATCGATATTGACATTTTCAACACTTCTGAAAATGCACTTTTCAACATCCGGATTGGAGCTTTTGAGCGCCCTTATCAGTTCCTTTGTCTCCTGCCTTTTCGAATGATTCTGCCCGTCGTTGCAGGTCGTGCAGGTATCGGTAAACTTGCAGGCGCACTGTATGAAATGCAGATCGTTATAGTCGCGCCACGCCTTTATATCGTCCTCCCTCTATGAGGTAAAGCGGGCGTATAAGCTCCATACCCTCGTGATTTGTGCTGCGTAATTTAGGCATCATTGTCTGTATCTGGGCACCGTGCAGCATACCCATAAAAATAGTCTCTATAACGTCGTCATAATGATGCCCGAGCGCTATTTTGTTGCAGCCGAGTTCCCTTGCAAAGTTATAAAGGTATCCTCTTCTCATCCTCGCACAAAGATAGCATGGTGACTTCTCAACATGATATACCGAGTCAAAGATATTTGTCTCAAATATCTTTATCGGTATTCCGAGATTTTTAGCATTTTCCTCGATTATGCGGCGGTTTTCCTTATTATATCCGGGATCCATAACGATATATTCGACGTCAAAATTCACGTCGCTGTGGAGCTTAAGCTCCCCCGAACAGCTTTGCCATAAGCATGGAGTCCTTGCCGCCCGAAATACAGACCGCGACCTTGTCGCCCTCGTTTACCAGCTTATATGTTTTAAGTGCCTTTATGAATTTGCTCATCAAAGGCACCCTGAATTTTTTCCTGAGGCTCTGCTCCACCCTCGCTTTGACCTCATCCGCCTGCTGATCCTCTATTTTATTCCTCAGCCACGCTGCATATCCGCCCTTTAGACTGTATGCCTCAAATCCCTTGTCGCAAAGCGCCTCTGCGGCATCAACACTTATAATGCCTCTCGCACAGTACAGCACGAGTCGTTTTCCGCGGTGCTCCTCCACCGTGTGCTCATCGAAGGAAACAGAGCCCTGGATAGAGCCGTACTCCCTCTCGGTCTCGCTTCTCATATCAAGCAATAAGAACTCCGAAGGGGCAGTACTCAACAGGTCTTTAACAGTTATCTCCATATTTTACTCCACAAAAACCGCGCCCGGCAGCAGCATCTGTCGGGCGCAGCTTAAAATCTGATATATGCAGGTCAGCCGTTGCTGCGGTCTTCCTGCTTCTGCGCATTTGCCGGCGGTATCTGCTGGCGGAGCGCAGCACGGGTCTTTTGATTTCGGCAAGGTTAGCCGAAAGCTGCTCGTCCGATCTTGCCATAAGATCGTCAACAAAAATCCTGAGCTGCCTTACGCATCTCGCGGCTCTTTTTCTGAGCGGCTGCAAGTATCTCTCCTGCCTTGGCACGGGCAAGCTTGGTTATCTCCTCCTGGGCTACCATGGCGTTTGCCCTTTCCTCGGCAGTGCGGAGAATGTTGTCTGCCTCACGCTTGGCGTCATTGATAATATCGGCACGGTTGGCAACTATGCCCTTTGCCTGCTTGATCTCGGTAGGCATGGTCATGCGCATATCGTCAACTATAGCGCGAACCTTTTCAACGTCAACAACGACGCGTTTTCCCGGCATTTTAAATCCGCCATCCAGTGTTTCATCAAGCTGTTCTATGAGGTCATCCATATTCATAAGTCAAACTTCCTTTCACTTTCGAGTCTTGTGACAATGCTGTCATGTATAACATCGGGCACAAAATCCCGTATGTCTCCGCCCATTCTTGCTATTTCTTTACCATGCTTGAACTCAAATACATATTGTCCGCCGTGGTGGTAAGGAAAACGGTCTCTATGTTGGGATTGAGTTTTCTGTTTGTAAGCGCCATCTGGAATTCATATTCAAAATCCGACATGGCGCGCAGACCCTTTACTATCGCGCCGGCACCGCGCATAGCCGCATAGTCGGCAAGCAGACCGTCGTATTTATCGACCGAAACATTCGGTATATCGGCGGTAGCTGCACCTATCATCTCCATGCGTTCCTCGGCAGTAAAGCTCGGATGCTTTGAGGAGTTGGTCATTACAACTACTATTACTTCTTCAAACATTTTGGCAGCACGTTTGATTATATCAAGATGACCCACTGTTACGGGATCAAAGCTGCCGGGGCAAACAGCCAATATTTTATTCATCTGCATCTACCTCTTCCAAGGGTTTTTATAAATAGTAACATTTACGATTTTACCGTACTTATATCGCCTGTAAACCGAAAAGCCGCCGACATTCTCCGGCAGAACGGCATCCGCCGGATGCTCGCATATTATTATGCCGTATTCGCTCATCCTGGCGCACGTTAAGACTAATGCGTCCGAAAGTATCCCTGCCGCATATGGTGGGTCCAGAAAAGCTATATCAAAGGTCTCGCGCGTTCCTTTTAAAAACGACGCATAATCTGTCTTACATACGACCGATTGCTTTTCAAAGCCGGCTTTTTTGACATTTCTTTTTTACAACATCTATCGACTGCTGCGAGGCGTCGGTGAACACTGCTTTTTCAGCTCCGCGGCTGAGCGCCTCGATCCCGAGCTGACCCGAGCCTGCAAACAGATCAAGAACACGTCGTCCCTCTATATCAAAATGAATGGCGCTGAAAATGGCTTCCTTGGTTTTTTCGGTGGTCGGTCTTACCGCTTCACCATCAAGCGTTTCAAGAACTCTGCCGCGCGCCGTTCCTGTAATTACTCTCAGCGGTTCTCCTTTAGGTATAATATACTACGTTTATATTATCACACCAAAGCGGTAGTTTTGTCAACACAAATTTCTCATTTACCGCTTATTTTCAGCTTTTTTCCTGCCGCGCACCTTCTATCAGCCAAATGTCATTTTGCAGTCAGCATGACTTCTATCCTTTCGGCAGATGCCGGAAGCTGTAGTTCGATCTCTCCTTGGAAACGTGAAGCAGTTTTAAGCTCACAGTTCGCAGAAGCCTTGTAAGAGAAGCCGTCATTAAGTGTTACTATCACGGTACACTTCTTTCCCTTAGGCTTCAAGAGGCAAAGGTCTGCTTTTTGAATTATCATCCGAAAACTCAGCTTTCGATATATATGTGTCAAAGCCTGCAGTTACCGTACCGGGTTTGTAATATGCTGTCGCCCAGCGGTTGAGCGGCATTGAAAGACCGCTGAAATTGTGGAACCAGCCGCCGCGGCCGGTCTCTACATTGACCATTTCAAATGTGTAATATGAATACTCACATTCGCGTTTCCAGATATTCAGCGCACGCTTTGCTATCTCAAATGCAAAATCATCCTCGCCGAGATCAAGCATGGTCCTGAATAAAGCCACTGATGCGGAAACCAGATGTTTCCGTTCCAGTATCCGTCGGCCTTATAATATGACGCTCCTATATCTACTGCGCTGATGCCATACCGGCTAAGCATTTCCTTTTCACTTTTGAGGTGTCCGAGCAGCCTTTCTGTCTGCTCATTCGTGCAGATACCTGAAACAAGAGGATAAACGCCCTCGGTGCTGCGGTGCAGTCAAACCTGATTCCACGTTTCATTTCTTCATCGACAATACGGGAAATACCCATATATTTTTTTGAATATGGTCCCCAGACCGGAAAAATACCGTCCAGCTTTTTCATTATCCAATACCTCCACAGAAAAGCAGCATTTTTCCGTCTGCTCTTCTTTATAAATTATCACACTTACGAATTTAAGGCAATTATAATTTGCGGCTTTATTGTTTCGGTTTCAAAATTTCCGTTTATATTTTCACCGCCGGGGCAGTACCTGTCGCCATATTTATCACGAGTATTATGTAAACCGAACTGATTTGAATTTATGTATTTGTTTTTTGGTCCGGAATATGATACAATAGATACGATATCGTATATTCAATCGAAAGGAAATGGGTTAAGATGTCAGATAACAAGACAAGTAAAAGAGCAGTTGCCGCATAACGGCACAGCCGCACTGCGTTAATATAATTGAAGCAGCAAAGGATAAGGTCGGCGATCCCGGTCTTGTCACCGCCGTGATAATACGTTCAAACCATATTGAACCGGGAAAAAAACTGGCGGAGGATCAGTGCCTTACCGATATAAACGATAAGACCGGCGTGTTTATAAACGAAATATATGATGAAACTCCGCTGCTCAGCCTTGTTGATCTTATTGACCGCATCAAGCCGGTCGGCGTTTTCACCGGTGCACCGGGAAAAGGCAGCAATTTTGTAGGTCAGTTGGCTCTTCTGTGTGACACCGAGGTCTATATGGTAAGCGAGGACTCGATAAGCGCCGTTTCGGCAGATTCGGAACTTGAAAAGCAGCAATAACAACCGAAAACAACAAGCATCAAACAGCGGCAGGAGCAAAACTCCTGCCGCTGTTTTTGGTCTTTTAATACCGCTGAATTTTAGTTTATCTGCGTAATGAAATATTGACAGACTGAGCCGAACGAGCCCCCAGTGTCGTTCCTAAACAACAAATAGCAGTATTAGTAAAACACGCGGAACGACACTCAAGGCTCGTTCCCTACAAAAATTCAATTAGCCATTTGTTTTTGTACACCTATAAACTAAAATTTTCCTGAAAATCATCAAATGAAAAAGCGTATTTCCCGTCCCGGTCTGCACATTCATATGTTACTTATCCGTTTTCTGCCGTCTGGCAATGCGCGTAAGGTTTATAAACCCATACATATCATTGGCGAAAAACACAACAAAGCATATATCGACCGTGATGTATGAGATATCTGCAAAATGAAGCCGCCGTCCAGAGAATTATAAGCAAATGTCGTTCATTGCATATGCAAATGACAGAAATCTTGATCTTTGAAGGTCAGGTACGCGGCTATAAAGCTGGTCGCAACCGATATGGTGCTCGGTATAATGTTTGCTGTTCCCAATTCTTTGAGTATAAAATAAAAACAGTGCCGTTACAACTACGGTCAGTACCGCCATAACAGCAGCCGATCTCTTTGAGAGACTGTCGAGCCTTACCTCGGAGCGGTTGCCCTCATACGGATTTTTCAGCCATGAAACAAGCGAAAACATAGCCATCGGCGCTGTCATGCCGAGGTATGTCATAATTTCACCATAGTATCTGAACGACAGCGAGACTGTCCCGTACATAATGCTGAAAACTATCATCAGCACCTGACCTAGCGGATTGCCCTTTGCACACAGTATAAGGGAGGTTATGCCGACAAGCGATGCCGCAAGATTGAGATAGTCCCTGCCTCCGCCTATAAAGAACGACACGGTAACGGTCAGAGCCGAAATACACCACAGTGCAATTTCGGTTTTAGTAAAATATCCTGTTTTTTTATATAAATCTTCCTTTCCAAAATAAAAGACATCTGCTTTGCACATCTTCTAAGACCTAACGATGTGCGGCAGATGCCTTGGCATCCCTACCCGGTGGCAGGAAAATTATTAAGTTTAAACCTTAAAGCTGCTTTATCCAGTCTGTGTCATGAAGCATTTTTTTCATATTCCGCGGCAGGTACCGGCCGGCTGAAATAATACCCTTGCATATATTTGCAGCCGAAGGAAAGCAGCATGTCCGCTTGCTCCCTTTGTTTCAACCCCTCCGCTATCACCGGAAGTCCCAGAGCTGATGCCATATTGATGACAGCAGATATGATTATTTTGCTTTTTTCACTGTTTTCTGTACCCGACAAAAAGCGCATATCAAGCTTTAACACGTCAATATCTATATCCTTGAGCGTATTAAGCGAGGAATAGCCCGATCCGAAATCGTCCATTTCAATTATAAATCCCGCCTCTTTGAACTCTTTTTTATGGTAGATATCAGTCTCTCGGAATTTTCCATGTATGACGACTCGGTGACCTCAACGCGAATACATCTCGGCGGCAGACCGTTTCTTTTAACAATGCTTTTCATTGTATCGCAAATACCGCTTTTCAGTATATCATTCCTTGAAAGATTGACCGACGCGATTATGCTTTTACCCGGTTCTTTATCCATCCACCTGCGGACAAAACCGCAGGTTTTATCAATTATATACTCATCGACTGCGCCTATATAATCACTGCACTCAAGAAGCGGAATAAACGCTTTGGGATTAAGAAGACCCTTTCCCGGATGCCGCCAGCGCACCAGAGCTTCGGCACCTATCAACTGCTTTCTTGCATAATCGACCTGTGGCTGAAACCAGACCTCGAACTCATCGTTCTCTAATGCACGCTCCACATCCTTTAAAAGCTCCTGCCGCTCATATTCAAGCTGCATCATACCCTTTTCATAATAGGCGATCTTTTTACTGAAATTTCCCTTTATGGACTGCAGCGCCAAAAGCGCTTTATAGCTCATTGTAAACGAATCGCAATCCGGCTCGCAAAGATCGTAAACACCCATATGCATGGTAATCGGAATTTTAAGATCATATTTTTTGAAGCATTTATTGAATGCGTCAAAATAATCATTAACCGAAAGAGCATCCTCGGAGCAGAAGCGCACAAAATGATCGGCATTAAGATGAGCCGAAAATGTTTCGGGCGAATCAAGCTGCCTCATATGTTCACCCATATGCTTGAGCAGGCAGTTTCCGACCTCATAGCCGTACAAGCCGTTTACATCCTTGAACCGGTCTACATCATACCGCTGTATGCGATATTTTTTACCCGGGTGGTTTTCTATCCACTCCTTCACACGCTTATGAAACCCCGACGAATTGTAAAGGCCTGTAAGCGGATCAATATCACTGACGAGTATGCTCGAAATATTCTCACACGAAAGAAGAATGTACTTTTTTATCTTTGTCAAGATATTCAAAGGAAATTCTTTTTGTAGTTATCCGACCCGGTCACCCGGGGATCGGTATGGAAATCGACATTATAAGTGTCTTTACGATTAAGATTATCAATAACAGCCGCAAGGCACAGCTCTTTTTCAACGCCCGACGGCTGTCACGCGGCACCATTTTTTCGGTCAGCTTTTCAACCACGGCATCATGCGGCGTACCGCCGGGACCGACAAGGCGCTGCAGCGAGCCGCCCATCCAGTCGTTTATATAAACTATTTTTCCGGTGGCACATTCAAGCAGCATTACGCCGTCAAAATGGTCGCTTATCAGTTTTTTTATAATATCGTCTTCAAGCATGAGACCTGAAAAACCGATCAGATTGTCCGGCATAAAGCCACCCCACCGAATTAAAAATAAAAGTGCAGATACAGTTTATTTTTTATCGCGTCTGAGCCTCTGGGAACGTTTTAGAGGAATATCGCTTCTGAAAAGCTCACCGCCGCCGTATCCGTCCATTATTTTTTCAAATTCCTCATCAGATAATTTTTTGCTTCCGCCGTCGGTCGACACTTTATAAAGTTCAGCCGTCATGCGGTCATACTCCCCGAAAATACGGCGCTTGTCAATAAAAATCAGCACGCCGAGCGCCACCGACGCCGCAGCCAGCAGCAGTGACGGAACGCCGAAAAGCAGCCAGAAATTAGTCATGCCGCCGTTAATAACATCGTTTTTGGCACTTACACCGTAAAACACACTGAATGATACTACTGCTAAAACCGCGCCCAAAACGGCGACAGCAACAGAGCATCTGAACTTTGCGAGCACACATCCGGCAATGACGCCAAGGGACAGAAGCACGACTGTAATAAGATACATGCGCTGCTCGTTATAAGCGGCGACCATTGACGACGTCGAACGCTCCGAATATTCTGACATAAGAACCAAATTTCCTATAGCAACGGTCATATACATAAGCACCGAGCATACCGATGCGACAATGAAAATTATTTTGACCGTTTTATATCCCGCACCGCCCGGTGCAAAGGATCCGACACGCATTTTCCGCTTCGCAAGTGCAAGCACATTTTCGTTACGTTTCATTATTTTCTCCAAACAGGTATTGAATACCCTGCAAGTAATGGTATAATAACCTCTGATGACAAAAAGCAGGGTTTGTTCCTGACTCAAGGCTGCAAATCCACTCTTATGATATGATAATATTAAACCGATATACAACATTTGTCAAGAATAACTGCTACAGAGGAGATATTTTATGCCAACCGTCAACATCGTACTTGTCGAACCGGAAATACCGCAAAACGCAGGAAACATAGCGCGTACCTGCGCCGCAACAGGAGCGAGGCTACATATAATAAAGCCAATGGGCTTTACCGTTGACGACAAAAATTAAAACGTGCCGGGCTTGACTACTGGTACCTGCTCGACATTACATACTACGAAAACCTTGACGACTTCTTTTTTTTGAAAAACGAGGGCAGCTATTATTTCTTTACCACCAAGGGCAGAACCACATATTCGGACGTCAGCTATCCGGACGACTGCTTTCTCTTCTTCGGCAAGGAAACAGCCGGTCTGCCCGAAGAGCTGCTGCTGAAGCACCCGGATGAAGCGGTAAGACTTCCGATGCGCGGAGAGGCGCGCAGCCTCAATCTTTCAAACACAGTAGCGGTCGCGGTATATGAGGTGCTGCGGCAGTGGGATTTTCCAAAGCTGCAGAACAAAGGTCAGCTGCATAAATACCGCTGGGACGACTGACCGTGCGACACTTATAATAAATATGATAAAAATTTATCAATTTCGTGTTAAACATCTTGAAAAATGATGCAAAGTAGGATAAAATGTAGTTGTTGATTTGATAATTCATTCTGAAAGGATGTATCACAATGTCAGTATTAAACAAAAAAGACGGTTGATGACCTTAACGTAAAAGGCAAGCGCGTTCTTGTCCGCTGCGATTTCAACGTTCCGCTCAAGAACGGCGAAATCACAGATGAGAACCGTATCGTTGCAGCTCTGCCCACCATTAAAAAGCTCATAGCAGATGGCGGCAAGGTCATTCTTTGCTCACATCTCGGCAAGCCGAAGGGCGAGCCCAAGCCTGAGCTTAGCCTTGCTCCCGTTGCCAAGAGGCTGTCAGAGCATCTCGGCAAAGAGGTTGTATTCGCGGCTGACGACAATGTTGTCGGCGAGAACGCGAAAAAAGGCTGTCGCAGCCATGAAGGACGGAGATGTCGTTCTTCTCCAGAACACAAGATACCGCGCTGAGGAGACCAAGAACGGCGAGCAGTTCAGCAAAGAGCTTGCGTCACTCTGCGATGTATATGTAAACGATGCTTTCGGTGCCGCCCACAGAGCCCACTGCTCTACCGTCGGCGTTACCGATTATGTCAAGGAATCCGCAGTCGGATACCTCATGCAGAAGGAGCTTAAGTTCCTCGGCGGTGCAGTTGAGAATCCTGAGCGTCCGTTTGTCACTATACTCGGCGGCGCAAAGGTTGCAGACAAGCTGCCTGTTATCGAAAACCTTCTTACCAAAGCCGATACTCTTATCATCGGCGGCGGTATGGCATACACCTTCCTTGCAGCCAAGGGCTACGGCGTAGGCACGTCGCTTCTTGACAAGGAAAAGATCGATTACTGCAAGGATATGATGAAGAAGGCGGATGAAAAGGGTGTTAAGCTGCTTCTCCCGATAGATTGCACAGTCGGCAAGGTCTTCCCCGATCCTATCGACGGACCGGTTGATGTTATCGTAGTTGACGCGGATAAGATTCCGGATGACTATATGGGACTTGATATAGGACCCAAGACTGCGGAAATGTTTGCAGAGGCTGTAAAGACCGCAAAGACCGTTGTTTGGAACGGACCTATGGGCGTTTTGAAAACCCGACCCTTGCAAAGGGCACAATAGCCGTTGCAAAGAGCCTTGCCGAGACCGATGCTACTACCATCATCGGCGGCGGCGACTCGGCTGCTGCCGTCAACACACTTGGCTTTGGCAGCAAGATGACCCACATTTCAACAGGCGGCGGCGCTTCACTTGAATTCCTTGAGGGCAAAGAGCTTCCGGGAATTGCCGCGGTAAACGACAAATAAATATTAACAACAACTGCGGCACGGTGGGTATGCCTTCTGTGCCGCAGAAAATTTGTAATTCTGGAGGAAAAACTCATGAATAAAAAGCTCTTCGTAAAGGCTGTTATAGCCGGCAACTGGAAAATGAACAAAACACCGTCGGAAACGACAGCGCTCATAGGTGAAATGAAGCCGCTCGTAAAGGACGCAGGCTGTAAGGTCGTCCTTTGCGTACCTTTCATTGACATTCCTGCCGCAGTTGAGGCAGCCAAAGGATCAAATATCGAGATAGGCGCGGAAAATGTTCACTTCAAGGAGTCGGGCGCTTACACAGGTGAGGTTTCGGCAAATATGCTTGTCGAAAGCGGCGTCAAATATGTTGTTATCGGTCACAGCGAGCGCAGGCAGTACTTCGGCGAGACCGATCAGACCGTTAATCTCCGCACACTTGCCGCTTTGGACGCCGGTCTTACCGCTATAGTCTGCGTCGGCGAGACTTTGGAGCAGAGAGAGCTTGGCTACACCGAGACACTGCTCAAATTCCAGACAAAAATGGCTCTTACAAACGTTACTGCAGAGCAGCTTAAGAATATAATTATCGCATACGAGCCTGTTTGGGCTATAGGCACCGGCGTTACAGCTACAGCTGATCAGGCTGACGAGGGCAACGGTTATGTCCGTGCCGCCATTGCCGAGGTCTACGGCAAGGATGTTGCCGAGACCGTTACCATACAGTACGGCGGTTCCATGAATGCAAAGAATGCCGATGAACTTGTGGCAAAGGTCAATGTTGACGGCGGTCTTATCGGCGGCGCATCGCTCAAGGCTCCCGACTTTGCAGCAATAGTCGCAGCGGCAAGCAAATAAGTTTGGTGAAGAATATGAAAAGACCTGTTGTTTTAACGATAATGGACGGTTTCGGATATAATCCCGAGACCAAAGGAAACGCAATATATGCCGCAAAGACTCCGCGCCTTGATAAGATATTCAAGGAATGCCCGACCACACTTATAGGTGCATCCGGCATGGATGTCGGTCTGCCTGACGGACAGATGGGCAACTCAGAGGTCGGTCATACCAACATCGGCGCAGGCAGAGTCGTTTATCAGGAGCTCACCCGTATAACCAAGGCTGCTGCCGACGGCGAATTTGCAAAAAAATCCCGCGTTTATTCACGCTATAGAAAACTGCAAGAAAAATAAATCAGCGCTGCACCTTATGGGACTTTTTGTCCGACGGCGGCGTTCACAGCCACATCGAGCATCTTTATGCGCTGCTTAAATTGGCTAAGGATAACGGTCTTAGCGACGTATATGTAGATGCTCTGCTTGACGGACGCGATGTTCCCCCTGCCTCCGGCGCTGCGTATATCGAGGCACTGCAGAAGAAAATGGCTGAGATCGGTGTCGGCAGAATATCTACGGTAGCCGGACGCTACTACGGCATGGACCGTGACAACCGTTGGGACAGGATCGAGAAGGAATACAATGCCTGCGTGCTGGGCGACGGTATAATGGCTGATGACGCCGTTGAGGCGGTAAGAAAGTCTTACGAGACCGTTGACGCAGACGGTAAGCACCTCACCGACGAATTTGTGATCCCGACCGTTATCGCAGGCGGCAAAGGGTATTGCGGACGGCGACAGCATTATATTCTTCAATTTCCGTCCCGACCGTGCAAGGGAGATAACAAGAACCTTCGTAGATCCTGATTTCACCGGATTTGAGCGCAGGGGCGGCAAAAAATGTATTTTATGTCTGCATGACGCAGTACGACGCGACCATGCCGAATGTTGAAGTGGCATTCAAGCCCGAGGAGCTTACGAATACACTCGGTGAGTACCTTTCGAAGCACGGCATGACGCAGCTGAGAATTGCCGAGACCGAAAAATACGCCCATGTCACCTTCTTCTTTAACGGCGGCAAAGAGGTCGAATATAAGGGCGAGGACAGAATACTTGTCAAGTCCCCTGCCGTTGCGACCTATGATCTGCAGCCCGAAATGAGCGCGGTTCCGGTATGCGACAAGGTCGTTGCGGCAATTGAGAGCGGAAAGTATGATGTTATCATACTGAACTTTGCCAACTGTGACATGGTCGGACACACCGGCGTGTTTGATGCAGCGGTAAAGGCCGTCGAGACCGTTGACACCTGCGTAGGTCGTGTTGTTGATGCGGCTGTTGCAGCCGGCGGTGCTGTGCTTATCACAGCAGATCACGGAAATGCCGACAGAATGATCGATACAGACGGCACACCGTTTACCGCACATACGACAAACCCTGTTCCCTTCTCGGTTGTGGGCTACCCCTGCAAGCTGCGTGAAGGCGGCAGACTGTGCGACATTTCGCCGACCATTCTCAAAATACTCGGTATGGAGCAGCCGGCAGAAATGACCGGAAAGAGCATTATTCTTTAAGCTTCAGTGCAAGATAATTGCATACAGCTGCAAAATAATGTTATGACAAATCACCCGGAGGAACCTTCCGTGTTTCTCCGGGTGATTTTTATATGAGCCAGCAAAATTAAATTTTAGTTTAGCGGTGTAAAAAGCCAAAAATCTAATTGTGCACTTGTAGGGAACGAGCCTTTAGTGTCGTTCCTTAAAAAGTCAATTGAGACCGCACGGAACGACACTCAAGGCTCGTTCCCTACGTCTGTCAATTAATTATAAGAACGCTATTCACCTATAAACTAAAATTTACCGATATATCAATAAAGACTAACCGGTAAGGGCTTTATTCGCGGCGAAATACATAAAATGCAAACCGCAAGTACTTTATAAAGCCAAGACGATCTTTCCCTGTCGGTCAAAACGATCAAATACTTTTTATACCGCACGGTTTTCACGTTTCCTGTCAGTTTTCGCAGGTGTCAATCTATCGGTGTCTTTCCTATTACGGCTTTCGGGCGCCTTCCGAGATAGCGGAAAACCTGCTCCTTATATTGCCTGTACGGATCGCCGAACTCAGCGGTCAGATACTTCTCCTCCTGCAATATCTGCAGATGAAGCATAACCGTTGAAAAGACAGAAAAGGCAGCCGTTAACGGATTGCAGTACATAAAGCAGGACGCCCATATATTGAAGATCAAACCCCAGAAAGGCTGGATTGCGGCTGTATTTGTAAATTCCGGTCGTGACAAGTTCTGTCTTATCGCTGTCGGGAATGCCTGCTCTCCAGCTGTCCTTCATGCAGATCACTGAAACAAGGAAAAACAACATCACCGAATAACCCTATTAAAACGCCGGTAAACCTTGCACCAGGCGGCGCATAGTTCCACCCTGAAACAATCGAAGCCAACTGTACCGCAGGGGTTGCTGCGGTGGCAATACCCATCAGCAGTTCCACGGTATGCAGCCCTTTTTCCTTTCTGCGCCCTATCTGCCGTGTCCTTATTCCGTGCCGCTTCTGTATATACATCTTTGTAAAATAAATGCCGTAGAACACCGCCAGCACAAACAACGCCGAAACTGTGTACGGGAACAGTTCTTCAAGCGGAAATTTCATAAACCAATATCCTTTCGCCGCCGGTAAGCCTTAAAATCACAGATCTGATCCATTATATCTGTCTTTACCCCACCAGTCGGGCATAAGCTCCTTCAGTGTAACGGTCTTTCTTGTATCGTAATCGACCATTATCTCCATATTCTCGTTTTCTTCGTTCAACTGATAAAAGAATTCACGACAGGCGCCGCACGGCATGCCGCTTCCGCCGCCCGACGGTGCTTTGTCCCTAAATGCAATCAGCCTCTTTATCCTGGTCTGACCGCTGTTCACATACATATTCAGCGCCGCCACCCGTTCCGCGCACAAATTCATAACTCCGCTGCAGGCTTCAATGCAAAACCCTGTATAGACAGTACCGTCTCCGCTTTCCAGAGCACACACCACATGGTGAGCGTATATAAAAGGTGTCACATCCATAGGATGAAATTCAGATTTTGCCTGTTGATAAAGCTTTTCCCATATATCCATATATTCTTCCTTTGCATAGCATCCGCTGCTTTATTGTATATCGGTTGTTATAATACATTCTTTTCTAATTGTCAACACACATAAGCCGGCAGCAACCCTTCAGCGGCACGAAGCACAGCTCAGGCACTTGTCGTTTTATATCGTCGTTTACTTGCCGTAACCTGACCCGATCTTTTTCCAGAAAGCGATCGATATGTGTGCGAAGCATCCTATCGACGTTTTCCTTGTCATCCGCCGCATCGTAAAGGCTGTAAAGCAAAAACATCGGTCCGTAAAATTCCAGCGCCAGCTGCATTGCCGAACTGTCACTGTCGGTAAGCCGGCGGAATATCGCCGCCATGTACGCGGCAGGACCGGCTGCAAGATAATTATGATAAAGCTGTCCGAATTGAGAATCGCGGTACTGCTCAAGTACAAGCATTTTCCTGAAATTGGCGGCGAACTTGTCCTTCGTCCAATAGTCAAACTGCTCCACGCTGTAGTCACCGATTTTTTTCTATCGACGTTTTTTTATGTAGGAGCTGTCAAAGCCGTCCGGTTCGGTTTCGGGCATTTCATATTTCTCTGCCTGCTCATAGTCGGTTTTGCTCATTTTTTCCACAATGCCGTTCAGAATTTCCTGCTTTCCGGCATAGTGCTCGTAAAGAGCAGCCTTTGTAATTCCCAGCTGATGTGCAATATCGCTCATTGAAGTCCCGAGATACCCACTTTGCGCAAACAGCTCCAATGACACTTCCAATATACGTTCCTTCGTATCCCCAGCCACTGTACCACTCCTTCAAAACATAGGCTGACAAGAGACCGCCTAAACATCGCAGCCAACACAATTATAGTGACCGCTCGGTTACATGTCAAGTGATTTCCGTTATATTTATCGGTACAGTTAAAGAGCCGTTCCCTTTTTGGGGACAAAAAATCTCTGCATATCGGCACGCTCCAGCTCAAGCAGCTTTATCTTCCTGTCGATACCGCCTGCATATCCGGTCAGGCTTCCATTTGTGCCAACCACACGGTGGCACGGTATGATGACCGATATTTCATTGTGACCGACCGCGCCGCCCACCGCTTGTGCGGACATCCTGCCGATCCCTCGTTTCTCAGCAAGCTGCCGCGCAATCCAGCCGTAGGAAACAGTCTGACCGTAGGGAATCTTTAGAAGTATCTCCCACATCCAGCCTGAACCGAGAACCAATGGGGTGCAGCGGCGGCATAAAGTCAGGCTCTTTACCGGTAAAGTATATATCGAGCCAGCGTACGGCATCGGAAAGTATTGGCGTTTTTGCCTCAATGTGAACTTCAGGGAGGCCGTCCGCGAAATATTTTTTCACCGTCAAACCACAGACCGGTTAACCCGACTTCGTCTGCCGCAAGCAGAATACCGCCAAGCGGAGAATCGTAATGCCTGATAAAAGTCATATGTTACACCTCAAATAACAGTAAAATTCATTCTGCTGCCGCTTCTATTTGCCCACAGCCTCTGCCGATGGCTGTCCGTACATTTTGAAGAACTGTCTGATGTGGCGCCCGATAAGCCCTATCCCTTCATCCTCACGTTCCGGCTCACGGTCACACAGACCGATCCATACCGAAACGGGAAGACAGAACTGCACTGCCATAATTTCAGGGTCACCGGCAATCAGCCTTCCCTGCCGGATTAAAAACCGCATAAGACCCGTGAAATAGCGCATTACATCCGTATAATTCTGTTTTGTAAGCAGCGCACTGAGCTCTTTGTTCTGGAATTGCTCAATGGTAAGCATTTTCCGCGAACTGCTGACCCACGGATCGTGCAGAATATAACGTATATGCCCTGTTATCATCTGCAGCGCCTCATCCGGCGTTATGTTCTGTATGTTACTTATGAATGTGGGATCATCCCAATCAGCATTAGCGAAAATAGAGTGCCTGTTGTACTGTACAAGCCCCTCCTGCACCAGCTCGTCAAGAATCTCCTTCTTGCTTGTAAAGTGGCTGTACAAGGATGCCTTGCGGATACCGACCGCATCCGCTATCTCGGCAACCGAGGTCGATTCGTATCCCTTGGCTGAAAACAGCTTTAACGCCGTTTTTAATATTTCCTGCTTTGTATCACACTTTTCCGTCATTCTGCCATTTCCTTTGCATTATAATACCGTTATAATTATAGCTACCGAACGGTAGGCTGTCAAGCAGTAAAGAGAGCAATATTCATAATTGACGTTAAAGCAACGTTCGGAAGTCTGCAAGGTGTCCCTTTTCCGATGAAAAAATAGTGGTGGAATTTCGACATAATTTCTTGACATATTTTGCCTTTTGTGGTATACCAATATTAAAAGTTAAAAATATGACGGTTCGTGGTTGCGAACCGTCGCGTGCAAAAAAAAGAAAGAGGATGCATATGAGACAAAAACTTCGTTTTAAGTCGCTTATCGCGGTCATTCTGGCAATTACCATGCTGCTGACCGTACTGCCGGTCCAGACCTTTGCGGCGGACACCGACCCGGCTGCCGCGGCTTCTGCTGCCGACACGTCTGCCGACGCCGGTAAGGACGCTGACGGCGGCGCTCCGTCCGTGCTTTACGAGCTGACCGAAAAGCGCTCGGAAAGCACAAAGTACTTTAAAATGAGCGACGGCTCCGTCAAGGCGTGCACCTATCCGGTGCCCGTGCATTTCGCCGACTCTGTTGACGGCACAATGCGCGAGATCGACAACCGCCTTGAAAAAGGTGACCGGCCAAAACGGCAAAACCTATTACAGAAACAAGGAAAACTCCGTTTCTGTTACATTGCCTGAGGATATTTCCGACGGCAGCATAGAATACAGCGACGACAAGGGCTTTGTCAGCTTTAAGCTGAGAGACAGCCTTGTATCAAAGCTTAAAAAGCGTTTTATGGGTGTTTCAAGCGGCGGACCTACCGCCGTGCAGAATATAATTTCGGCTGCCTCCTACAGGTCGGTCGGCGGCGACACGGATATAGAGTATGAGGTGTACGGCAGCACACTCAAAGAGACCATCGTGCTCAACAGCTTTACCGGCCGCAGCTTTTCGTTTGATCTCGACACCGACGCCGCATGGGTAATAAAGTCCGCCGATGGCTCGATCGGGTTCTACGGTGCCGACGGCAACTGCCTTTACACAATGGCTGCGCCGTACATGGTCGACGACGGCGGCGAATACTCCGCCGCAGTAAATGTAACGCTTTTAAGGCTCGGCGGCGGAAAATATATAGTCACATATACGCCCGACAGAGAATGGCTCGCCGACCCGGCACGCGAGTACCCCGTAAGGCTCGATCCGACAATAACCAAGTTCACAAAGCCGTCAGACATTGCCGATACATATGTATTCACCGGTCAGAATGCAAGTGAAATAAGAGGCGACACCGACATAATCAATGTCGGTATGCAAAAGCTCACAAACCGCACCATAATACTGCGTTCTCTCATAAAATTCAATCTGCCGTCCGACATAAAGGGAGACCGACTGTATTGTCGATGCAAGAATAAACTTTGTGCACAATCCCGGCAGCTATTACTATAACAAAACAACAAACGGTCTGCAGGTCGACCTGCATGAGCTTACTGCGCCCTTTAATGAGAGCACCACTGTCTGGAATACAAGGCCGGACTTTTACGACACGGCTATCGACTATGCGTTTGTAAACAAGTCCAATATGCTGGGCGATACCGGTCTTTCATACGACAGCTTCAATATAACCAAGCTTGCATGCAAATGGCAGAGCGGCGCGCCCAACAACGGCGTACTGCTTAAAATGCATGATGAAAATGCAAATCTGAGCTCAAGCTCACAGGTATTCTATATTTCAAGTAACTCCGCCTATTTTAGAGATGTCGGACAGATACTTGAGGTCACCTACCGCAACACGGTCGGTCTTGAGGATTACTGGAGCTATACCGATCAGTCGCTCGGCGGATCGGGCAGCGGATATGTAAACAATTTAAACGGCAACCTCGTTTATACGCATACCACTGCCGCAAATAATACCGCCAACACAGCCTTCACCGTTACTCATATATACAACTCCGCTCTTAAGGATGAAAATGACTGTCATTACGGCAGGGGCTGGAGACTCAATTTAAGACAGACTCTTAAACCCGTCGATAATGGTACGTCGGTCAAATTCATTTACACCGACGGTGACGGCACTTTCGAGCACTACATAGTCCAGACCAGCGACGGAAAGCGTGTGGACGAAGACGGTCTGGGACTTACCCTTGAAGAGGTCACCGGCGTTGCTGACCGCAACTACAAGCTGATAGACAAATCCGGCACCGAGCTTGTTTTCGACACACACGGCAATCTGTGTGAAATTTACGACGCCAACCGCAACCTCATAAGCATAGTTTACGCCGGCGGCACTCTTAACGGCGTCCGTTACATCACCGGCGTCACCACATCGACCGGCGAGAACTTCAATTTCTCTTATGACAGCAGCGGATATCTGCAGTACATTGACGACAACGCCGGCCGCAGGACCACTATGAGCTATACCGGCGGATATCTCACCGGTATTGCCTACCCCGACGGCACTGCGACATCGTTTGCCTATTCTGACGGCAGACTTTACTCGGTCACCGCACCGTCGGGTCACAAGCTGCAGTACACATATGCAAGCGGCAGAGTGAGCAAAACCGAAGCGTTCGGCGAAAACGGCGCGTCTGCGGGCTGGACTGCGTTTGCCTACGACACCAATCAGACCGTAATAACCAACGCCGACGGCGACATGTACACCTACCAGTTTGACACTTTAGGCAGAGCGGTGGCAGTGTACGACAAGTATGACAACATCTGCACCAAGGAATTTACCGGCACATCGAACGCCGCAGACAGCATACGCAAAAACAACAAAACGTCCACCGTCTCCGGCACGACGACCTATGTAAACAACCTGCTGCGCGACGGTATGTTCTACCACGGTTTCGATTACTGGGAAAAATTCAGTGATCCGGGGCTGTACGAAATAACCGACGCCTACCCGATGATATCGTCCAAAACGATAAAAATAACAGGCGTATCAGATGACTATGCGGTCATAAAACAGCCGTATCCGGCTCTTACGAACGGTACCTATACCCTTTCCGGCTATATAAAAACCGAAAACGTACAGGGCGGTAGTGGTGCACTTTTTGAGGTGGTCTCCTCCACAAGGGGCTCAATAACCTCCGAAAAGCTGTACGGCACAACCGACAGTGAGGTAAACGGCGGCTACAAACGCCTGTCGGTCACATTCACCCTTTCAGAGGGTGAAACCATAAATAGAATTACCGCAGGTTTGTATCTTGCTACCGGCACCGTTTACCTGAACGGACTGCAGCTTGAAAAGGGCGACAGCGCCAACAATGTCAACCTTATAGACAATTCAAGCTTTGAAATACAGGACAGCAGCGGTTATCCCGACGGCTTCAACAAAGTCATAACCAGTGCCGCTTCGGTGTTGGGCGACTCGCACGACGGTAGCAGAGCCTTCAGAATAGACGGCGAAGCCACCGGCGAATATAATATACGCCAGGCAGTCATGCATGACGGCAAGGCAGGCGAAGTATATACCTTCGGCGGCTGGGCAAAGGCGTCGTCAACAAAGCGGTCCGGCTCAAACACCTTCGGTATGGTCGTAATGATCATAAACACCGACAATACGGTCACATGGGAATCGGTAGAGTTCAACCGCGATGTTGACACTTACCAGTGCGCGTCAAAGGTGTTCGTCCTGAAAAAAAGGACTGCAGCGAGTTCGTGGTACACATGGTCTATTCAAACAACCTCAACAGCGTGTATTACGATTCCATGTTCCTTTACAAGGACACGGCACAGAGCTATATCTACGATTCTGACGGCAATGTAGTTTCGACCGCAGACAGCGCCCGAAGCGAATCCTCCTTTGAGTACAGCGACAATTCGCTGTCAAAGCTCATATCCCCTATAGGTCAGAAATATACCTATAACTACGACTCAAAGAAAAAAACATGGTCTACGGGCTTTCGAGCGCCGGCATAGGCTATAACGCCGTGTACGACAGCTGCGGCAATGCGATCTTTGGCACGACCATAACGGACACCACCGGCTCACCGCTTAAATCCGGAAAGTATTATTATATAAAGAATAAGGTCACCGGAAAATGCCTTTACGCCACTAACCCGTCGGTAAATTGCGCCGACGTCGTTCAGCGTACCTGTACGGGCAGCGCGGCGGAAAAAGTTTCTCGCCATCAAGACACCCGCGGGGTACTATGCCTTCAAATCGGCGGCAAACCTTGACGGAGGACTGAACTACTACAGCAGATCCGAGGAAAACACCAAGGTCGAGACCGATGTTATAGGCAGATACGACACGGCAAGGGACTTCAACCACTGGAAGCTGCTTGACACGGGCGACGGCGACGGTTCCTTCAACCTTATAGCACGTCCGCACCAGTACGGCGGCTGCATGACCGTCCGCGACAGCAGCACGGCTGAAAACGCCGGTATATACCTCACCTACCCCAACGGTTCCGACATACAGAAGTGGTACTTCGTAGAGGTGCCGGAGGACGGCGGTACAAACGGCGAAACTGTCATACCGCTCCAAAGCGGCAAACAGTATTATATACGCAATCTTGACACGGGACGGTTTGTTTCCGCACAAGGTGCGCCTCAGAATACAAAGCCGTTAAGGCATTACCAGCTCGGCACGCCCGATACATCCTGCTTTAAATGGACCGTTACGAGACATTCCGACGGCACATGGACCATGCGCCCGACCGACAGCCCCGATATGTTCTTCTCATACCATTCGAGATCTGAGGAGAATACTCTGAGCGAGCTTGAAGCAGGAACCGATGAATTAGAGTGGTCGCACTGGACTATAGAACCGTGCAACGATTTTACCGGCGCTTACAGGATACAGTCGGTCATCTCAACCATGACCACACGGTACGCGGCACTCGACAGCGGTGAAAAGGTAACAGGCGAAGCGATATACCTCAGGGCATACGCTGACGAGCCGTCACAGAAATGGTGCTTCATAGAGGTCGGCGAGGAGATGCGCTCAAGCGCCGAATACTCCCCGAACGGTGCCTACCTCACAAAGGTGACCGACGGCAGAGGAAACTCGACACAGTACACCTACGACACCTCAAAGGGTCTGCTGACCTCGACCACCGACGCCGCAGGCAACACCACGTCCTACACCTACGACGCCAATACCGACCGCATGCTCTCGGTCACGAGCGGAAACAGCACCGTGTTCTATGCTTATGACACCTACGGCACGCTGCAGAATATAACCTCTGCCGGCGGCACGGTCTACAGCTTTACATACGATCAGTTCGGCAGAACGACCAATGTAAAGGTCGGCAGCCGCACGCTTTCGTCAACATCATATCTTAACGACCATTCCTCGCTCGTGTCGTCGCTGACCTACGGCAACGGAAGCACAAAAAGCTACGTTTATGACGATCAGCAGAGAATAAAACAAACCTATGTTGACAATACGCTGACTTCCCTGTATAATTATGACAGGCTCGGAAACTTAGTGAAGTATTCCGACGCTAAGACGGGTATAACCTGGAATCATGAGTACGATCTCATCGGCAGGGCGACCCGCAGCGACGCGAGCGACGGCAGGTACATAGGCTACACCTACGACTCCTTCAACCGCCTTTACACGGTCAAGGAAAACGTAAGAGGTCATGAGTTTAGGACTGTTTATGACTACGACGACCAGTGCAATTATTCAGAAAAGTCCGGGCTTGTGACCGGTCTTACAATGAATAACAGCCGGCAGTTCGTTTACGGTTATGACAAGCTGAACAGGCTGACCTCGAAAACACTGCTTAAAAACACCGGCTTTAAAACGTCTTATTCCTATCTTGAGGGCGCCGGTGAGAATACCACGACAGCGCTCATAAAGTCGGTGAATAACGACGGCGAGCTGCTCGAGTACGCCTATGACGAGAATGGAAACATAACATCCATAAAGAAAAACGGCGCCCTGCTCGAGAGCTATGAGTACGACGCATTAAACCAGCTTACCAAGGTCACGCGCGGCAGCGAGGTGTATACCTACACCTACGACAACGCAGGAAACATCCTGTCGGTTAAAAAGAACGGCGCGGTCATAAAGGATTACGGCTATTCAGATCCGGAGTGGAAGGATCTTCTGACCTCGTTCAACGGTCAGACCATCACCTATGACGCTATAGGCAATCCCCTTACCTACCGCGACGGCATGACTATGACATGGCAGTCCGGCAGGCAGCTTGCGTCGATAAATAAGGACGGATTGTCGGCGACCTTCGCTTACGACGCGAACGGTCACCGCACGCAGAAAACTGTCAACGGCGTCACCACAAATTATTACTGGGTGGGCGACCGGCTGCAATATATGGCGACCGGCGACGACCTCCCTTGTATTCCTCTATGACGACAAGGGCACGCCATATGGAATGTTCACGGTTTTAGACGGCGTACAACAGTATTTCTTCTACCTTTACAACGCGCAGGGCGATGTCATAGCGATAATAGACGACTATGCCGAGCGGGTGGTAAACTACGAGTACAGCGCATGGGGCGAGCTGTTGTCGGTCACCGGCTCCAAAGCCGACACCATAGGCACGCTCAATCCCTTCGCTACCGCGGCTATTGCTACGATACCGAAACAGGGCTGTACTATATATCCAGCCGCTATTACGATCCTGAGGTTGGTCGGTGGATAAATGCTGATTCACAATTAAACACTTCTCTTGGTGTATTAGGCTACAATACGTTTGCCTATTGCCTAAGCAACCCTATCAACAAAGCAGACTATAGTGGCAATAAGCCGGGAGACTTATTTGATACAATGGATGAGGCTGCAAGAGATTTTGCGGAATATATTAACGCAAACTCCATTGAGGAAAATCGGGGTATGCTTCGTATATATATTCAAAAACGAGAATTGTAATAGCCTTTTCTCATTATGAAACGCACAGGTTTTTATGGTTTACTTGGAAAACGCCCGTATATACTAAAGTTAAAAAGACGCAGTATTCGTACCGTAAGCCTAATAGAGGAACAAATAATTCTTCAGCAGTACCTAAAAACCCATTTGGGTGGTACAATCAGGTAGCTATTTTGCATACGCACGCTGCATTTGATCCGAATTATTATAACGATGTGTTTTCTGAAACTGATATCAACTTGGCTAAGCGAGCAGAGATGCCAATCTATGTTGCAACACCTTTAGGAACTTTACGTAGGTACAATCCATCAAATGATTCTGATATCATTATCTTTGATGATATTCCTTTCGATCCTAATCATCCAGGGAGAAAATTAAAATGACAAAAAAGATGGAATATTTATTATTAGTATTTATTTTAATCCTCATCGTAATAGCGTCAATAAGTTTAGGTTTTATATCAAAAAGTAAGAAAAAAAAGACAACAGTATAACTGTTGAATCCTTTGATGTAGGTAATTACCAAAGTTTTATCGAAAATTTTTCATCTGAAGAAAGCCTTGGCAGCATTTCCAATGATGAAGACGCAATAACCAAAGCCGAGACTGTTTGGGTTAAAATATACGGAAATCAGGTCAAGGACGAAAAGCCGTATAAAGTATTCTACGATAAGGAAAATCAAAATTTGGCTGATAACCGGTTCTTTGCGGCCAAATACATTAGGAGGGGTTGCATATATTCTATTGGAAAACGACACCGGCAAAGTGTTAGCCGTTTGGCATGATAAATAATTCAAACCACGGGGATGAAGTTTTATAAATAGAATACCGAATATTGAAGCGATATTTGAATTCAATGGTACAAGAATGGATCCAGCGAATGAATAATTACTTTTCTTTCACCCCAATACATAGAATCCTTCGATTATTGGGTTGTCCACAAATCACATTTTGAGCAATAATTATTAGTCATTAAACAAAAATTTCGGCAAATGCGAAAAAGTTTTGCCCCTCAAATCAAAACTAAAAATTATTGCTCAAATAAAAAGCACAAAGACCGCACATATCGGGTTATCCGGTATGTGCGGTTTTGTTACAAAAAGGCCTGTTAAGTTCCGTTACCGACGCCGCAGGCAACACCACGTCCTACACCTACGACGCCAATACCGACCGCATGCTCGGTCACGAGCGGAAACAGCACCGTGTTCTATGCTTATGACACCTACGGCACGCTGCAGAATATAACCTCTGCCGGCGGCACGGTCTACAGCTTTACCTACGATCAGTTCGGCAGAACGACCAATGTCAATGTGGGCAGCCGCACGCTTTCGTCAACATCATATCTTAACGATCATTCCTCGCTCGGTTCGTCGCTGACCTACGGCAACGGAAGCACGAAAAGCTACGTTTATGACGATCAGCAGAGAATTAAGACAAACATATGTTGACAATACGCTGACTTCCCTGTATAATTATGACAGACTCGGAAACTTGGTGAAGTATTCCGACGCTAAGACGGGTCTAACCTGGAACCATGAGTACGATCTCATCGGCAGAGCAACGCGCAGCGACGCGAGCGACGGCAGGTACATAGGCTACACCTACGACTCCTTCAACCGCCTTTACACGGTCAAGGAAAACGTAAGGGGCTATGAGCTGAAAACCGTTTAAGACTACGACGACCAGTGCAATTATTCCGAAAAGTCCGGGCTTGTTACCGGTCTTACAATGAATAACTGCCGGCAGTTCGTTTACAGTTACGACAAGCTGAACAGGCTGACCTCAAAAAACGCTGCTCAAATCCTACGGTGTGAAAACCACCTACAGCTATCTTGAGGGGCGCCGCCGAGAATCCACGACAGCGCTCATAAAGTCGGTGAATAACGACGGCGAGCTGCTCGAGTACGCCCTATGACGAGAATGGAAACATAACATCCATAAAAAGAAAAACGGCGCCTTGCTCGAGAGCTATGAGTACGACGCATTAAACCAGCTCACCAAGGTCACGCGCGGCAGCGGGTATATACCTATACCTACGACAACGCCGGAAACATCCTGTCGGTCAAAAAGAACGGCGCGGTCATAAGGACTACGGCTATTCCGACCCGGAGTGGAAGGATCTTCTGACATCGTTCAACGGTCAGACCATCACCTATGACGCTATAGGCAATCCCCTTATCTACCGCGACGGCATGACTATGACGTGGCAGTCGGGCAGGCAGCTTGCGTCGATAAATAAGGACGGATTGTCGGCGACCTTCGCTTACGACGCGAACGGTCATCGTACGCAGAAAACCGTCAACGGCGTCACCACAAATTATTACTGGGTGGGCGACCGGCTGCAATATATGGCGACCGGCGACGACATGTACGTCTTCTTTTACGACGATAAAGGCACGCCGTACGGAGTATTCACGCTGATAAACCGCGTGCAGCAGCATTTATTCTACCTTTACAACGCGCAGGGCGATGTCATAGCGATAATAGACGACTATGCCGAGCGCGTGGTAAACTACGAATATGGCGCGTGGGGCGAGTTGTTGTCGGTCACCGGTTCCAAAGCCGATACCGTAGGCGTTCTCAATCCCTTCCGCTACCGCGGCTATTGCTATGATACCGAGACGGGGTTCTACTACCTCAATTCCAGATACTACGACCCTGTTACTCAGAGGTTTGTAAACGGAGACGGCTACGCCTCAACCGGTCAGGGAATCCTCGGCAATAACATGTTCGCGTATTGCTTAAATAATCCTGTAAACTGCAATGATGCTGACGGTAGAATGGCTGCCGCAACTGGCGCATTAGCATATGGCATGTGTATGGGCGCAACAAACATTTGGAATCCTGCTGGTTGGGCTATATTAGCCGCAACAGCCGTTGTTGCTATCGGCATCTGTGTAATACCTTGGGATGATGTTGGTAAAAAGCATTTCTAAAGGCTGGAACAAAATTAAAAACATCGCAAAATCAGCATCAATATCCCTTTCAATCTCTAAAGCGGTTTCTAAAGCAAAAGTCAAAATTAGGAAAGAACGTAATAAATACGACTATTGGATTGCTTCATATGTAGAATATGGAAATGGGAGAGGAACATATATACCTACTACAGCTATTTCATATTCAAGAGCTATTAAGTATGTGCGTAGCGGTGGAAGTGTATTCGCTGATTCTAAGAGTAATGCATATCGGTTAGCTAAAGCTGTTGGTTACGGACGTGCTCCTACTAGACCAGAAAGACATCAAAGTAGTAATGGATCAACACTTGGGTATTGGTGGCACTATCATGATGGCATGAGAAGCGGAGGTCACATTTTCTATGTTTGACACAAATATAAATCTGAATTTCCGCGACCTTATTAAAAATTATAAAGAAGTAATCAAGTACCTTAGTCGCAATTCAGATAGTTTTTCATTAATATCTAACTTAAAAAAGCCGTTTTCAAAGCAACCTCCAAATTTTGAACATGATAAGGCAATGAAATCCCTTGAGCCCTATGTTGAACATTTTTTTGTTGGTATCAAGAAGTGGCCCGGCACAATCACCAAAGATAATCATAAAATCATGATTGTATATCGTTCTTGTACTGAAAGCAGAAAGTTACTTGATGAAATGCCAAATCTTTTTTGCCTATCGAAAATGGATTGCCAGAAGATATTTGCTTCTTAAAAATCAGAAACCCCTGGTTCGCCACTACTTCACATGAGTATACTGCGTTTGTGATTAGTGCCACCGAAACTGATATTAACTTTTTTAAAAAGAACGATATTAGGATCATTACATAAAACGGCAACAGTCAAAGCGAGGAATTGTTCAGCACTTTAACTGAATCGTCATTTGACCAGTAGACAAAAAGAACAACGCACGCGGTCAAAATTTCTGCGATTTATTGTAGTTATTTTGACCGCATCGACGGCAGATACATAGGCTACACCTACGACTCCTTCAACCGCCTTTACACGGTCAAGGAAAACATAAGAGGCTATGAACTGAAAACCGTTTATGACTACGACGACCAGTGCAATTATTCCGAAAAGTCCGGGCTTATGACCGGCCTTACAATGAATAACAGCCGGCAGTTCGTTTACGGTTATGACAAGCTGAACAGGCTGACCTCGAAAACGCTGCTTAAAAACACCGGCTTTAAAACGTCTTATTCCTATCTTGAGGGCGCCGGTGAGAATACCACGACAGCGCTCATAAAGTCGGTGAATAACGACGGCGAGCTGCTCGAGTACGCCTATGACGAAAGCGGGAACATAACCTCCATAAAGAAAAACGGCGCCCTGCTCGAGAGCTATGAGTACGACGCATTAAACCAGCTCACCAAGGTCACGCGCGGCAGCGAGGTGTATACCTACACCCTATGACAACGCAGGAAACATCCTGTCGGTCAAAAAGAACGGCGCGGTCATAAAGACCTACGGCTATTCCGACCCGGAGTGGAAGGATCTTCTGACATCGTTCAACGGTCAGACCATCACCTATGACGCTATAGGCAATCCCCTTACCTACCGCGATGGCATGACCATGACATGGCAGTCCGGCAGACAGCTTGCGTCAATAAATAAGGACGGATTGTCGGCGACCTTTGCTTACGACGCGAACGGTCACCGCACGCAGAAAACCGTCAACGGCGTCACCACAAATTATTACTGGGTGGGCGACCGGCTGCAATATATGGCGACCGGCGACGACATGTACGTCTTCTTTTACGACGATAAAGGCACGCCGTACGGAGTATTCACGCTGATAGACGGCGTGCAGGAGCATTTATTCTACCTTTACAACGCGCAGGGCGATGTCATAGCGATAATAGATGACTATGCCGAACGAGTGGTAAATTACGAGTACAGCACGTGGGTGAGCTTTTGTCGGTCACCGGCTCCAAAGCCGACACCGTAGGTGTGTTCAATCCCTTCCGTATGATTTTATGTCTAGTGCGGAAGCATCTTTGCGACCTGTTCTCCGATGAAGCGCAGGTATCGCGGGACAGTTGAGTGGTAATATTATGACAAATGGATCTAAAATCGCAGTAATATGCTGCAATGTCTTTTTAGATATATATTTTTGGATTGTAGTACGTAGCTATATTTTGGGGGATTGAAAGATATAGATTAAATAAAAGTGCTTACAAAAAAATACGCAAAGATCAGACATTATTTGAATGGTTCACACACAAACGTTTTTTGGATGTAATTCCTAAGATATTTTTAATTTGGTACTATGAAACCGTTGCATTAAACTTTTTAATAGAAATTGTTGCAATAGTGCTATATTTATATGATTATACTTATTATGCAAATCTAATAATTGTTTTAAAAATTATAAAAGATGGGATTTGCAAAAGTATAGCCAATATTATGCTTAGAAAGCCAAAAAACAATAAAAAGGTGAAACAGAATATTCCAAATGGTTTGAAAAAAGACCTGGAAAGAAAAAAAGTAAATTATAAGGTCTTTGCATATCTTGAAAAAGCAGGATCAAAGCAGTCACCATCCTAACAATCCCTAAATCCAATCCCAACCGCAAGCGGGCAGCGTTGCTGTCCGCTTGTTTTTTGTCGTTTACCGTCGCTTTTTGATTGACATATATTTACAATTTATGTATAATTGTCTTGTAGGGGCAGGAGGCATCTGTCGCTTTATTAAAATTAATAAAAATAAAAAAAATAATTTTATAGATGTTAATTTTATTCACTCTTTAAAAGCCCCGTTTGTTACCCGACGTCTGCCCGATCGGTATAATAAATATGCCTGCTTTACGAACTTAATCTATCTAAAAATCATTCAACTGCACATATGGCTATAAAATTGAACGGTTTGTTGTGCAAAAAAATATACTATGTGTGGAGAACCAAAACATGAACATTAACAGTGAAAAGCTCAAATATTTGTTAAATGATATGGACTTCATTATAATGGAATTAATAGATAAAGTATTATCTGATTCAAAAGATGATCCATGTTACTCAGCAGTTGCAGCAACGAACAAAATTAAATGTTATATTGAAATCATGAAAGAATTAGGAGAACCATTACCGTATCAAAGCGTTGAAGGCTTTTTTTGAATTTAATGTTTACACAAAAAGAAGAATATCATTTGTTTGAGGAAATCCGGGTAAAGGAATCTAAATATTATAGAGGAGTTCAATACTAAACAGTTAATTAATGCAACAAATTATTAGGAGATTGTGTCTTGAAACATCGCGAAAAAAGTTAATTTTGTATTATGGGTATTGTTTGGTTTTTTTATTAATATTTGCTTTTACACTTTTTTGCCTATAAATCAAATATAGCTTTTTATTTATGCTTTTGGCGTATGCTCCCCCGTATATATGCGGTTTACTGCCTGAAACAGCATATTGATGTATCAAAAAAGATTACAGGCGTATTATGTAATGTTTACATTTTTCATTAATTTTATTTGCTGCGTTTTTTACTTTGTATGCCTTGTCCCCATAAACATGGGAGCTGATTTACCGCAATAAGTTGAAACACAAAAAAACAAGTAAAATAAGGACAGGATATATTTCCGTGCTTTCCGTGTCTGATGACAACCTCTAATTCCAATCCCACCGCAAGCGGGCAGCGTTGCTGTCCGCTTGTTTTTGTCGTTTACCGTCGCTTTTGATTGACATATATTTAACAATTAATGTATAATTGCCTCGTAGGGGCAGGAGGCATCTGTCGCTTTATTAAAATTAATAAAATATAAAAAAATTCTTATAGATGTTAATTTTATTCACTCTTTAAAAGCGCCGCTTGTCACCCGTCCCCTGCCCGATCGGCGCCATATCATCGACATTAATTAGGGAAGACCAAGATACTACTCTTTGCCTTCCCATTTGTTTTTAAAAGCCTGTATTTTCAATTTCCTGAAAAGCTTTTAATGTTCGAGTGCCGAAGTATTGTTTCAGCTTTTGTGCCTCAGCACCCCTGTAATATATATTTTCTAAAATACTCAGCGTCAACACTTCATCAACATATTCATCATGCAATTCGAAAAGACTTTCAACTGCTAAAAACACATTCTCCATTCGCCCACGATCTTCAATATTATTTAATATATAAGGTAAAACCACATCAGAAAACATAGTGTGCGAACCGGTTTCGTCACCTTCTTGCCATGACACTTCATCAAAGTACAGTTGTTTTAGATCCGGAAGCAAATTTAAAAGTTTAAAATTAAGTTCTTTGCTTGTCATTTTATTTTGTCCCCTCCAGCGCATTTCTTAAATCATCTGCGAGCTCTTGCACCATTTTTCTTTTCACCTGTGACAGCTTTTGCTTTTGCATAATATTTTCCAAGTTTTTAGCCTTTCCCGACCTTTTTGTATATGACTTTCCGCCGACTAAACAATGTGTGCTTTTCATACCGTATTGCATCAGCAAGTCCTCCATCACCGACTTTAGCGTTAGGTCTATACATTTCGTTAATGGCGTTTTTTAATTTCTCATTTGATGCTTTATTCAGAAGTTCGTCTCTTTTGGATTGGTAACCTCCCCACCGCTGCCCATTCCGGCAGCAACAATGTGACTGCTCATCCATTTGATATACCCATTATACACCTCGGGAATTGTATTGTAAATCGACTTTGATTCATTTTCATATGATTTTAAGTTATTGGTTTCGGCGTAGTCAACAACAATGATATTGCCTTTCATTTCATCGAACGGTGACGAATAGCATATTACGGCTTTCGGATCTATTCGACGAAGCATTTCATTGTAGCCTTGCAAAAGAACTCTTTTTCCCTTTTTACTCCGAGTGTAGAAACAGCCACGACCGAACCCTTTTCTATGCCGTCAAAGCAATAAATATAGCTATTCGGCAACCCCCATGAAACGGTTGGAATAACTGTTATACCATTTGCCTGTAAATAAGCCCCACACCACCGCGAACGGAAAGTGTTGTATATTTGCATTGCGTTTGGCATAGTGTAATAGGTGCTGAATTGTGGCGACAGCACACCTTTATAGCTGCGTAGCTTCTGAATTCTTGGCTCTGGATCATTCCAAATTGCACCGAACTTGTAATCATCCAGAAAGAAATGCACAAAACTGTTTTGACCATTCTTATCGTCGACCTTTGTTTGGTCGTATCCAACCATGAAATGTTTTTCAGATCAACTTCCTGATTTTTAATAACAGGAAGGTCAAATATATCGTTTGTGCCAAACTGGTTTCTTAAAAGCGTTGGATTGCTTCTGAATTCTACACTTTTCAATTTCGGCTTCCTTTCCAAAGGTTTATCGTGCCAGAGGCCTCTATATACCGTCAGAACGGAATACAACGTTGCTGCAACCAAAAACTATTGATCTATGTTATTGTCCATAACTATAATTTCTGTCCTTATTGTTTTATCGTTTTTGTTGACATATATTTACAATTAATGTATAATTGCCTCGTAGGGGCAGGAGGCATCTGTCGCTTTATTAAAATTAATAAAAATAAAAAAATAATTTTATAGATGTTAATTTTATTCACTCTTTAAAAGCGCCGCTTGTCACCCGTCCCCTGCCCGATCGGTACCATTTTGTCAACATTAATTTGATCGTGTCAGCAGCCTTTCAATAACCTATAACAAATTACGTCAGAAAAACAGAGCAGAGCACAGAATAGTCAGGAGTCCTGTGTGCCTTACTAAAGATAGCGGTGATGCAATATGGCAATTGTAAGAGAATTTGAGTTTAAGACCGGAAAAGGTGGAAAAGCCGTAACAATAGGTCAAATTACGGATGCTCACATCAATACTGTAAACAGTTATGATATGCAGGATGCAGAAATTGCCGATTCGTTTGCCCACAGAAAATGGGGCGCAGGCGGAACACATATTCCCGAAGTTTTGTTATGCGCTGGAATATTGCAAGGATTTTGACCGGATAATTCTGACCGGCGATATACTTGATTATTATTCCTCAGCATCCAAAAACATTCTTGCCGGTGCTTTTGAAAGGTATAAAAACGTGATTGCCTGTATAGGCGGACATGAGCTTACGCTTGAAATGGAAACCGACAATGTAAATGTGCGTTCATTAAGAGACAGATATACTCTGCTTGAAGAGTTTTGGTGCAACGATATACACTACTACTCAGAAATTCTCGAAGGCAAAGTTACTGTTATTCTTTTAGATAATAATACCGAGCTTTGGATGGAGCAGAAGGAGATGTTTGACGAGAATCAGTACCGACGTCTTGCAAATGACATTGAATCGGCGAGAAATCACGGTAGAATAATACTTATGTTTATGCATGAGGCAATATATTCAGGCAAAAGCGAAACTGTGACTGACCTGTTTGACGGCAAAGTATATGAGAGCTGCGGATGGTATTGCCGCAGGAAGGGACATTTTCACGCAAAGCATATGATTTGATCGTTTCGTCATCTGATGTAATAAAGGGAATATTCTTCGGTCACGAACACAGTGATTTTGATATTGATATCCAAGCCGGTTTCTATAAAAACGGTGAATATGTAAATTGCAACATTCCCGCACATTGCCTTACAAGCAACGCTTTTAGGAAATGAAAGCATATTGTGAAAATAACTGTTGATTAGACTTTATCACATTTCAGTTCGGTCAAGCTATCGGAACAAAACAATCTGCATGGTCTGAACACAGAAAAGTCTGTCAGATATAAATCAAAAGCACCGATTCAACCGGTGTTTTGCTCTGCCTTTTAAATGGTGATCAATATTTTAATTCCTAAAAGAGGTTTTTAAAGTTCAGCACCGAATTAAATCATCAGGCAACCGATCATATGCAGTAAGATACTTACCGGCATTTTTTTATTGCGGCGTGCTTATACTTCTAATTTTTCACTCCTTTTCGATTATGCAGTTTTCCGTGTGCTGTTCCAATATCCTTTTTAACTCACCATTTTTCTTCCCTCGGTGTACCCTGGGTTATTTTAATATCTAAAGATACAAAAAAAAGAGCCTGTCGGATGACAGGTTCTTTTTTTAAACAGATATCAGTTTTCCGGCTTATTCTCATCGCTTTCGGTGTTGCCGCTACCATCATCAGGCTTGCTTTGCTCGCCTTCGGTATTATTATCATCCTCCGGATTATCAGGCTTAAGATCAGAAAGCAGCGTTCCCGGATGGCTTTGGCATGCGCCGGGTAGTGAGTAATTTGTCTTATAATAGCCCTCCATCGGATACGGGCATGCATCGGTCGCAAGTTGACCGGTCGAAGCACAATACATGCGTTTGGTGACAAATTCACTCTCAAGGAAGTCCTTAGCTTCAAGATTCTTGTGAATCTCTTTCATGACATTTGTCCACATGGTCTTGGCAAGGGGTCGAGTTGTGAACAGCTTCATTGGTCGGGAATCCGAACCAGCATGACGCCACATAATATGGTGAGCCGCCGGCAAACCAGCAGTCGTTGACATCACTCGATGTACCGGTTTTGGCATACGCCCTGAGTTTATCGCTGAACGCGGCGGCAGCCTTACCTGTACCCTCGCTGCCGTAAACAACATTCTGCAGAAGGTGATTCATTATACACGCAGTATTTTCGTCTATAGCCTGTATATCATCTTTTTTGCTTAAGGACGGTGTTTCCGTGCTGATCGGTCATATAGGTAAAGGTAGTCGGCGCATAATAGTGTCCCAGATTGCCGAACACAGCAAACGCCGCAGCCGACTGCGTCGTGCTGATGCCGGTCGTCGTACCGCCAAGTCCCAATGCCGAAAGGTTCATATCCTCGGTATCGTCAAGCGAAGTAAGTCCAAGGTTTGAGGTCAGATAATAATATGTTGCCTCGACACCCATCTGCTTGACAAGCTTACAGGGTATTGTATTAATCGACTTTTCAAGTGCCTTTTCAACCGTAACGTTACCGAGGTATCCTGAATACCAGTTCTTAGGTCCGGGTCTTCCGGCAGCATAATAGTTGTCTATCGGCGTATCAAGCACCAAAGACGAATAGTTAATGATATTCTTCTGCAGCGCCTGAGAATACGCAGCAAGCGGCTTCATTGTGGAGCCCGGCTGCCTTTCAGCCATGGTAGCATAGTTAAAGCTGCGGTTTTTCGGTCTTGACGCCGGAGCCGCCAACAATACCTACAATATGCCCCTCATAATCCATTACCGTCATTGCGGACTGGACCGTTACATCGGGATCCTTTTTACTTTTAAGCGTAAAGTACTTTTTCGGTCTTGGCATATTCGGTCTCAAGAGCCGTCTGAACATCAGTGTTAAGCGTGCAGTATATTTTATATCCGCCGTTGTAGAAATGCTTGGAAGCATATGTTTTGTCATAATTATGCTCGGTCACAAGCCTGTCTATAACCTCGTCTATAACCGCATCGACAAAGTATGAATTTACCTCTTTTGTGCCTATTACCGACTGATCAGCTACTACGACAAGCTCTGTTTCCAGTGCCTCTTTGTACTCAGCCTCGCTGATGTATCCCTGCTCATACATAAAGCGCAGGACAAGCGACCGTCGATCCTTATTATTCTGAGGGTTTTTGTCGGGACGGTATTTTTCCGGATTCTTCGCAAGACTTGCAAGCGACGCACATTCCACAAGAGTCAGCTCACTCGTGCTTTTGCCGAAATAATAGTTGGCTGCAACTTCAACGCCGCATATACCGCCGCCAAGGCTTATTGTATTGAGGTAGCACTCAAGTATCGTGTCCTTCTCATAGCGGCTCTCAAGGTTTCGCGCCCTCATTATTTCCCTTATTTTACGCATCGGTGACTGCTTGTTATCACCGGTAAGGTTTTTAACAAGCTGCTGAGTAATGGTCGAACCGCCCTGATTGGACGAATACAAATGCACGAACATATTGGCGAACGCGCTGACAGTACGTTTCCAGTCAACGCCCTGATGCTGATTGAAGCGTTTGTCCTCAACCGCTATATAGGCATGTCTTAAATTTTCAGGCATACTGTCAAAGCCGACCCATATTCTGTTTTCCTCACCGTGCAGGCGCTTGTACTCGACATACTCGCCTGTCTCGCCGTCCTTTATATAAAGCGTGGTGGTGAAATTCAAGGTCAGTTCATCGAGATCATCCTGAACATTGTCGTCGACAAAGTTGAAAACATAGATTGCAAATGCGCCGATGGCAAGGCAGGCGGTTATAATGCCTATAAGCATAACCGAAAGAATTATTTTACCGGCACGCTTAAGGTTCTTTTTAAGCCGTTTTTCTTTTCGGCTTCATTTTCCTTTTTGACATCACCGCGTTTTTTGCCGAAGCTGTTGAAATCTATATCACCGTCGTCAGACTGCTGCTCCGGCTCAGAAAAATTTCATATTGCCCCCGGACACTGAGCCGGAACCGGAAAACGCATTGAGATCAAAGCTCTCATCCGCGCCCACATCAGCACTGTCATCAGGTGTGCCGGACATCAGATCATCAAAATCGTAACCGTCGTCCTTTTTAGCATCATTTTTATTATTGCTGAAATAATTCAGGTCGTAATCTTTATCCTTATTAAAATCACTCATTGGCAACACCTCCGAAAGCTATCAGCCAACAAAAACAAACGTTTACAGATGTATTGTACCACAAAGAAACTCAGATGTGTATTACAGTATTGTTACAATATGGTATTTCAATGTAAAAATGTTCATGGGTTTGACGAAAAAATTAATACAAAACGGCAAAAAGCCGCAAAATAAAGCTTAAATCACAGCTGTTGGCTATTGAATAAGCATAACGGACAAGGTCAAGAATAATAGAAAAGGAGCGATATAAATGACCGCTATACAAAAAGATCTTTTCTGTTATCTGTGCCGCCGCGGCGGTTTTTTCCGCAGTATGTCTTTCGGTCACGGGCACACCCGAAAAGGTTGAAAAAGATTGCGAAAACCGCGACATATCTGCCGAAAATATGCGTTACACAGTTAAAAACAGCGATGGAAAAATAACTGTATATGAAGAAAATTCAAGCACTGTGCTGTTTATACTGGATACCCCTCTTGTGAAGGATCTTCCCCAATACGATCGCGAGCTTCTGGCGTCGGGGATCACAGTAGACTCAAGCGATAAGCTGATACAACTGCTTGAGGACTACGACAGCTGACCGTTAAGATGTCCGACCGCTGCAAGAAAAAATCCTTGTCGGTCTCGATACCGTTCACAAGTCTGTAGGTCAGCTCGTCACTTGTCCATTCGGTGCTTATATCGGGCAGCACCCCGATGCCGTCGAGACATTCGCCGTTTGCCGTGTAGTATTTGCCTACTGTAAACTTTTTTTTACAAGCGACCCGTCGCTGAGCGTAAACGTGCGCTGCACAACGCCCTTACCGTAGGTTTTGAACCTACCGTTACTGCCTTTTCATAGTCCTCGAGTGATTGTGCAAACAGCTCCGACGCACTTGCAGTGCGTCCGTCGGTCAGGACAGCCATGGGCAGTGTTATTTCGTGCGAGTCAGACATATAGACCTCATTGTTGCGCTCGTCCTTGTACTCGACCTTGACGGCAAGTCCCTCTGGTATCAGGTAATCGATCATATGGTACACGGATTTAAGCGTGCCGCCGCCGTTTCCGCGCAGATCAAAGACAAGTGCCGCCGCGCCTTCATTTATCAGTTCATCAACGGCAGCGGTAAACTGATCGGTAGATGCATCATTGAACTCGGTTATCTGCACGTAACCTATATTACCGATAAGCTTAGGGAAAACAGTCTGTGAGGTATACTGATTGAGCGTCACAGGCATAGAAAGAGTTTCTTCACCGCGCAAAACAGTCAGGGTTATATCTGAGCCGAGCGGTCGGCTTTTTAATATACTGGAGAGTTTCAGAATAGCCTGTCTCGTTTACCGACTGACCGTCTATCGCGGTTATATGGTCGCCGCATTCAATTCCGGCAGCAAGCGCAGGGCTGTCCTTGTGAACCTCAAGTACATAAAGTGATTTATCATCCGGATGCTGCGTCACCTGCACGCCCATACCGGTGTTAAGACCGATAAAGGAATTAAGGTTTTCCTCGGCGTCCGCCTTTGTAACATAATTGGAATATTTATCACCGAGTCCTAAGACATAACCTGCCGTGATAAAGTCCGGCATATCGTCCTCACTGTATTCACCGATATAATATTCATCAACAAGCGTTTTTATTTCATTAATCTTAGATACATATGCTTCTTCTGATCCCTGCACCTTTTTGACCGTGAAACCTGACATCATCATCACGGTTATCGCAACAGCCGATGCGGTAAAGAATGAGATCAGTATTATAGCATGTTTAAGCGGCAAAGTTGTTTTCATGGGCTCACCCGTTTCGTTATTTGTGAATTTACAAATGCGGACTGAGTTTTTTTCAGTCCGCATTTACATTAGAAGTATGACATCGGGTTGGTTGTGTTTCCGTTCACACGCACCTCAAAATGCAGGTGGTATCCGGTTGAGGCACCGGTCGTGCCGACATAACCTATCGTCTGTCCCTTGGTGACCTTCTGACCTACGCTGACAATGTATCTTGTCATATGTGCATAGAGAGTGACGTATGAATTACCGTCGCTGCTCGTACCGTGATTTATCATAACGTAGTTGCCATATCCGCCCTGGTTGTATGATGCAATGGAAACAACACCGTCAGCCATTGCAACGATAGGCTTACCCTTTATGTTTCCGCCCGAAATATCAGTTCCTTTATGGAACTTACGCTTACCGGTTATAGGATGTATCCTGTATCCGTAAGGAGATGTAACAAGGTGATACCCCGGCACCGGCCATGTGAACTGACCGTCATATGTCTGATCCTTGCCGACATGCTGAGCCGCCCTTATTGCTTCCTCATATTCAGCTATTGCCTTTTCAAGCGCCTTTGACTTTGCGTCAAGTGAATTGGCGTTGCCGGTTATCTTGCCGATCTCGGCGCCGACCTGACTTGCCTCTGCATCAAGCTCTTTTTTCTTGGCTGCAAGAGTTGCCTTAGCCGACTCCTGCTCTGCCTTCAGCTTGTCAATCTCAGCCTTTTTGGACTCAATGGTATTCACGTCGTCCAGTATCTTTTCCATTATAGACCTGTCGTATGCACTGACGCTTTTTTTGTAAGCTCGGTCTTTGCAAGCAGATCCTCAAGATCCTTAGCGTTGAAAAGCAGTGACAGAGTTGAATTGGAGGTTCCGCCGCTCATATATATGGCGCGCAGTCTCTGTCTGAACACATACTTGGTCTTTTTCGTATTCAACCTGCTTCTCTTCAATTTCCTTCTCAAGCTGCGCTATCTGATCGTCGCAGCTCTTTATCTGGTTGTTGCAGACATTGATCTGGCTTTGCAGGTTATCTATTTTTTTGCGAAGCGCATTCTGTTCTGCCTGCTTTTCAGCCTTTTCAGACTTAAGCTGTTTAAGTTCAGCCTCGATCTCACGCTGCTCAGCTTCAAGATCCTTTATTTCCGACTGATATTCTTCAACCGTTTTTGCCGACGCGGTAGTCGAAGCAGGTGTATCGGTAAGAACCGAAGCGGTAACGATAAGCACCAGGCAAAGCGCTGTCGCAGCTATTCTTTTTAAAGCGCACGGAACTCGCTCCCTTCTTTCCTAAGATATTTGTTGATCATAAACGCACTGGAGAACAGACCGGCAAGGCATCCTATTCCTGCGAATATGCCGAAAAGTATCCAGAAGAACTGTGAAAACGGTATTATCGATCCGAGATTGAAGGTACTCTTTATTGTCTCCTTAACCGCATTATACACAAAATATATTATTATCATTGTGATAGACGCGGAAAGCAGACCTATTGTCACGCCCTCAATCATAAACGGCAGACGCACAAACGAATCGGTCGCGCCGACCGCCTTCATAATACTGATCTCAAGCTTACGGTTATACATAGTTACCCTTATGGTATTGGACACTATAACGATCGAAATGACCATAAGCAGAGCTATTATCCAAAAGCCTATTATGCTTATGGCGCGCTTTATCATGGTGATCGATTTGACCGCGTCGCGTGAAGAGCTCACGGTATCAACGCCGTCAACCGCAGATATCTGCGCTAATGTCTCGTCGAATTTATCGAGGTCGGTCATTGTTATTCTGACGCTGCAGGGCAAAGGATTGCCATAGTCGTCGGAATTGAGCACATCAAAATATGTTGCCTGCCAATCGACCATTGATGAGGTCATATTCTGCAGTCCGGCTTCGCTTGAAATGTACTCGACGCTGTTTACGTTATCTATTTTTTGTATTTCGGCGCAAACCTTCAGCGCATCCTCATAAGAATGTATTTTATAGTCGCTTTCCGAAATATCATTGTAGGTCTTGTCGGAAGAGCTGTTTAATGATGTGGCATACAAAGCCGAATTGCGGTCATTAAGATATGCAAGCACGACATTTTCCTGTTCAATAACGCTCATTGCATGGTTTGCATTTATAGACACCGACACGGCAAGTCCTATGACCGACATACACGCAACGAGCACGCCTATTGACGCAACCGACATCAGCTTATTCAGCCAGATATTCTTAAAGCCGTTGCCGATAAGATATTTAACGCTCGTCAGTTTCATGATATGCCTCCGTTCGCGTTATCGGCAACTATCCTGCCGCTTTCTATCATAATAACGCGCTGACCGAAGTCACGGACGAGCTGATGCTCATGCGTTACCATGAGGATTGTTGTACCGCGGCGGTTAATCTCGGTAAGCAGTTCGACTATTTCATACGACATGTTCGGGTCAACGTTTCCGGTAGGCTCGTCTGCTATGATGAGGTTAGGCTTATTTTACAAGAGCGCGGGCAAGACCTACACGCTGCTGCTCACCGCCCGAAAGCTCAGCCGGTTTGCACCTCGCCTTTTCGGCAAGACCGACAAGGTTGAGTGCGCGAGAAACATTTTTTCTTATTTCCTGTCTTGTTGCTCCAACAACATGCATGGCAAACGCGACATTGTCAAACACGTTCATGGTCGGTATCAGCCTGAAATCCTGAAAGACAATGCCCATTGTCCTGCGGAACATCGGAACATCGCGGCGCTTCATGCCCGTAAGGTGATAGCCGTTTACCGTAATATCGCCGGTATTCGGTTTTTCCTCACGCATTATAAGCTTCATGAATGTACTTTTGCCGGCTCCCGAAGGACCGACGACAAACACAAATTCGCCTTTGTTTATTCTTATGTTTATATCGTCAAGTGCGCGCGTTCCGTTGGCATAATTCTTCGACACGCCCTTTGAATTCTATCAGCGGCTTGTCCGCACCTCTTTTTGCGGCCTGCCCACTACGAAATCACCGTTGATGTTACTCACGCTTTCTATCAGTATTTAACAGGGTTAGCCCTGAGGTATTTCTTGACCATCAACGCAATCTTAAAGATGATGGCGTGGTCGAACTCTCTGAGGTCAAGTCCGGTTATCTTCTTTATCTTTTCAAGTCTGTATACAAGTGTGTTTCTGTGCACAAACAGCTTTCTCGACGTTTCCGAAACGTTGAGGTTGTTTTCGAAGAATTTCTGTATCGTGAAAAAGAGTCTCCTGATCGAGGCTCTCTATAGAGCCGCGTCTGAACACTTCGCGCAGGAACGACTCACACAGAGTTGTCGGGAGCTGATAAATAAGTCTCGCAATACCGAGATTGTCATAGCTGATTATAGCCTTTTCGGTATCAAACACCTTGCCGACCTCAAGAGCCACCTGGGCTTCCTTGAATGAACGCGCAAGTTCTTTAAGACCCTCTACCGTAGTGCCTATGCCGACCACGGCATGTGTATAGTAAAACTCGCTTGCAAGGGTATCAACTATAGAACCGGCAAGGTTTTCAAGATCAGCCGGCTCAATGCCCGGACGGGTCTCCTTGACAAGCGCGATATCCGTCTCGCTTATATTTATTATGAAATCCTTGTTCTTATCGGGGAAAAAGGTTCTGCACAATATCATAGACCGAAACATCATTGGTAGATGTTACCCTTATAAGGAACACGGTACGCGCAACATCGCTGTTGAATCTCAGCTCACGCGCCTTTAAATAAATATCACCCGGCAGAATATTGTCAAGAATTACATTCTTAACAAAATTGCCGCGGTCATATTTTTTTCGTCATAATAGAATTTTATGTTTGAAAGAGAAATTGCAAGTATTGAAGCATACTTTGCAGCCTGAGGATCGTTGCCCTCTACAAAAGGACGTACCCGGGTGCTGAGGAGTTCCGAAAGGCTTGTAGGTATACTGACCCTTACAAAAAGTTTCGTTTGTGCCGGACGCTGTGTTGCCCGAAAACATGACCTCGTGGGTCTCCCCGATCTTGCCCAGCTCACTGCAGGCAATGACGGTATAATTTTCGTCTATAACGCCGATAGTCCTGTCTATGGCGTCCTTGATCTGATGAATTACTCCCTGAAAAGTCGGTTTGACATGATATGCACCCTTTCTATTTTAAAGCCGCAACATATAGTATTTTAAAAGCTGCCGAAAATCAGGATAATTTCGCGGCATTATATGCTGATAACATTGTCTATAGCTATTTTACACAATACAAGGTCACATTTCAAGTATAAATTACGAAATTCATTGAAAAAAGTTACAATTTGATTACAAAATAAGTGTTATGTAAACCCGAAAGAAGTCAAAACCCCGGCGAACCGGGGTTTGATGGAAACATTTATCAGTTGGTGATGGTTTTCTGCGTAGTTTTGTCGAATATGTGGATCTTAGAAGGCTCAAGGGTGATCTTAATGGTATCGCCCGGATGAGCGGTAGAGGTAGGAGCAACACGTCCGTTGATGTTCTGTCCCTCACATACGGTGTAGAGATATTTTTTCTGCACCCATAAGCTCGGTAACCTCAACGTTTGCCTCTACAACGCCGTCGGGGAACTTTGCAATGAGCTCTTCCTCATCATGAACATGCTCGGGACGGATACCGATGATAACCTCTTTATCAACATACGGTACAAGGCAGTCTTTCTTGTTCTTGGTCTCCGGCAGTTTAACTTTTATACTTAACACCGGAACGGGTCTTGGTGTCCTCAGAGCCGAACTCAACAAAGTAGCTGCCGCCCTCTTCAAGCACCTTGGCATCAAGGAAGTTCATCTGCGGAGAACCGATAAATCCGGCAACAAACGAGTTGCAGGGCATATCATAGAGATGCTGCGGAGTATCGACCTGCTGAACGATACCATCCTTCATGACAACTATTCTTGTACCCATTGTCATAGCTTCGGTCTGGTCGTGGGTAACATATATAAAAGGTGGTTCCGAGTCTTAAGTGGAGCTTTGAAATCTCGGTACGCATCTGCGCTCTGAGTTTTGCGTCAAGGTTTGACAACGGCTCATCAAGCAGGAAGACCTTCGGCTCACGGACTATGGCACGTCCGAGTGCGACACGCTGACGCTGACCGCCCGAAAGAGCTGCCGGCTTACGCTGGAGAAGATGCTCGATATCAAGTATTCTTGCAGCTTCTTCAACGCGGCGCTTTATCTCCTCCTTAGAGTCTTGCGGAGCTTAAGACCGAAAGCCATATTCTCGTAAACAGTCATATGAGGATACAAAGCATAGTTCTGGAAAACCATCGCTATATCTCTGTCCTTAGGTGCCACGTCGTTTACAAGGCGGTCGCCTATGTAAGTTCTCCGCCGCTGATTTCCTCAAGACCGGCTATCATACGGAGTGTCGTTGACTTACCGCATCCCGAAGGACCAACAAGGATTATAAATTCCTTATCCTTGATTTCAAGGTTAAAATCCGAAACAGCAAGAACACCGCCCGGATACTTTTTACAAATGTTACGAAGTGAAAGACTCGCCATGTTTATTAGTTCCTCCTAAGAAAATATAAACCCACCAAATTTACCTACGAATTATAACAGATTTGTGCGCCGTTTTCTATACCCCTAAATATCCAAACTTACAGTTAATATTTTATACGATATGTATAATAACCGTAATGCATTATGAATAATTGCACAATTATAAAGGCATTATGTTTGCATTTTTAGTCATTTAAGTGCAAGTTCGCATTCTTCGGCTGTCATTTCCCTGTATTTTCCTGTATCAAGTTCCGTGTCAAGCAGAAGCTTCCCTATCCGCACTCTTTTAAGGCTTACAACGCCTATTCCGACCGTGCCGAGCATCCGCTTTATCTCATGATATTTTCCTTCCGTTATGGTGACCGAAACGGTCATTCTGTCAGCGCTTTGCGGCAAAACTGCAGCCGGTCTGCACTGCGTACCGTCGGCAAGCACTGCTCCATCTTTAAGAGCCGCTATATCGCTTTCCGACACCGGCTTGTCCAGCCCCTGCTATATATTCCTTTTCTATGTATGACTTTGGCGAAATGACGCGGTGACCGTAATCCCCGTCATCGGTCACTATAAAGCAGCCCTGTAGTATCGCGGTCAAGTCTGCCGACCGGAAAAAGCCCGCGGCGGAGCGTGTCATCGGCTATTATATCAACAACGGTCCGCCTTGTTTTATCACTTGATGCCGACAGCACCCCTGCCGGCTTGTTGAGCATATAATAAACATATTTTTTTATATGTCACTGCTGCCCCGTCGAGCAATATTACCGACATTTGCGGGTCGGCTTTAAACGCCGGGTCATGCACAACGGCTCCGTCCACCGTCACTTTCTTTGCGCGTATTACGTCGCGCGCATCATTCTCGACAGCTTTGCCGCCGACGATATTATTTTATCAAGTCTTTCCTTTGACAATTTTAACTCCCTATTTAAGTGCCGATATAGTGCCGTCGGCGCTTGTTGAATATACATCGGCGCCGACAACGGCACCGTTATATGACAAAACCTCGGCAAAGGCATTTTCTCTGTCCGACAGAGGGAAAGTAAAGCGTTTGAGCGTGCAGCCCTTGTATTTTGCAAGGTCGAACCCTTGGGAAAGCTGAACATCGTTGTAGTTTTTATAAACGTCACCGAAATATTCCGGCACGGTTATCTCATCGGTGACCAGCCCTCCGTCGTCAGCACAAACACCGAAGGAAGATATGTAATCATATGCCGCACTGCCGTCAAACTCCGCGACGGTCTTTTTTATCGGCAGCATGAACGCTTTTTACAACAATAATGACCGCCGCCGCTATTATGGCTAACAGCAGCACCGCGATGGTTTTTTTAGAAATTCTAAGCCCCTACTGACAGCATATCATCACCCGAATGATATATATGCTTCAATCCTCGGATTTATCACCCGTTATAAGGCAGACCGCATGTGCCGCCGCGCCTTCTCCGCTTCCGGTAAAGCCGAGCTTTTCCTCGGTGGTCGCCTTTACATTCACCATTCCCTCGTCGATACGGCAGTCATCTGCAATATTTTTTTGACCATGTCCGGTATAAAGTCGGCTACCTTTGGCCTTTGCATTATCACCGTGGCGTCTATGTTGGACACTTTATAACCTTTATCAGCCAGAAGGGATACAACGTGCCTCAAGAGCAGACGGCTGTCAATGCCTTTGTAGCGGTCGTCACTGTCAGGAAAATGCTTTCCTATGTCTCCGAGTGCCGCAGCGCCGAGCAGCGCATCGCATATGGCATGTATAAGAACATCGGCGTCAGAATGTCCGTCAAGTCCCATATGGAAAGGAACTGTGACACCGCCCAAGATGAGCTTTCTGCCGTCCGTCATGCGGTGCACGTCATAGCCGTGCCCGATCCTTATATCAGTCATGAGATACGCCTCCCAGCAAAAATTCGGCATACAAAAGATCTTCCGCGGTCGTGATCTTTATATTTTCATATTCACCGTCCACCGTATAAACGGCATTGCCCATGCGCTCCATTATAGAGCAGTCGTCCGTAAAGCTTTCAAGCTCGCCCTCAAAGCGGCGCAAAGCCTCTTTGTAAAGGTCTGCCCTGAACCCCTGAGGGGTCTGCACGGCTGCCAGGCTGTTTCGGTCCGGAGTAGATAAAACAAGCCCGTCCTGTCTTACATATTTCACCGTGTCCTTGTCTTACGGCAGGTGCGGCAGCCGAATATTTATATGCGGCGTCCACAACCCTTTCAATACAGGCTTTAGACACGAAGGGTCGGGCACCGTCATGTACAAGCACTACCGACGTATCGTCCGCGACCCGTTCCATTCCGCATGCGACCGACGCCTGACGGCAGCTGCCTCCGGGCACTATATCGGTCACCTTTTTGAAGCCCGAGCTTTCGCAAAGCTGCTGCATCCGAAGAAGATCGTCCTGCTTTACAACTATTATTATACTGTCAACGGCACCGCACTTTTCAAAAAGCCGATACCGTCCTTGCCGCGACCGGCACACCGCAAATGGGTGCAAATATTTTATTTACGCCGTTCATTCTTGATGAGCTTCCGCCGCACACAATTACAGCGGCGACGCGGCGGTCGGTCTCATCAACTGTAGGATAGCTAAAGGATGTTTTTAAAAGCCGGCATACTGCACCGCCTTTTAGCAATATTTTTTTAAAAAAGGCGGCATCAAAAGATGCCGCCAAAGTTTTTTAAATCAGAGGCGGACTCTTATGTCACTGTCCTCCGTCGTATCGACAAGACCGCAAAGCGATTACCGACGGCGATATTATTCGTCGTCGCTGCCGCCGCAGCCTTCACAGCCCCTCGCAGCCCTCAAGGTCAAACTCAAGCTCCTCGCCGCAGTTCGGGCACTTTATGCCGCCCTCGTCGATCATTTCATCGTCAAGATAGATAACGTCATGGCAGGTCGGACACTCTACCTCATAGCAAAAAGTCGTCGTCATCCTCATCGTCATCCTCGTCTTCGTCATATTCCTCATAATAATCATCTTCCAGAGCCGCGAGATCCTCATCTACAGCGTCAAGCTGTTCGTTTATCTCGCCCACTGCGCCGGCGATATCCTCAAGAACATCGATAATAGCCTTGACGACCTTATCTTTGCTCTCGTTCTCGTCGAAGCCTGCGTTCTCCGCAAGTCCCTTAATGTAAGCAACCTTTTCTGAAATAGTCATGGTAGTACCCTTCCTTTCGGCTATTCTTTAAAAGCACACTGCTTTTTGATGCGTTTTTCCGGGAAAGACCCGGTCTATCTAATTATTTCAACTAAAGCGGCAATTATGCACGCTCCATATATTCGCCCGTTCTTGTGTCAATACGGATCTTTTCGCCTTCGTTGATAAAGAGCGGAACACGGATCTCAGCGCCGGTTTCAAGCGTTGCGGGCTTGGTAGCGTTGGTAGCGGTATTTCCTGCAAAGCCGGGGTCGGTCTGGGTAACGGTAAGCTCAACAAAGGTCGGCGGCTCAACGCCAAACACCTTGCCCTTATAGGAAAGTACCTTGCAGATCATGTTTTCCTTTACGAACTTGAAGTTATCGCCAAGGTCATCCTTGCCGACGGGGACGAGCTCATGGTCTCCTGATCCATGAAGTAATAAAGATCGCCGTCGCTGTAGGAATATTCCATATCCTTGCGCTCAACAAAAGCGGTCGGGAATTTCTCGGTCG